>Ga0209390_10002173_pt1 | contig 35323 bp, 47 predicted proteins | sample BON01_FD_187212 | JGI IMG/M metagenome (GOLD analysis project Ga0209390, IMG submission 187212) | Freshwater microbial communities from Lake Bonney liftoff mats and glacier meltwater in Antarctica - BON-01 (SPAdes) (version 2) | ecosystem: Environmental > Aquatic > Freshwater > Ice > Glacier...
TTGCGAAAGGTTGGCAGCTGTGCCCGACGCCTTGATCGCTTCGCCTCCGGTGATCGACCAGCCGGTGCCCTTTGCCCAGATTGTGTCGCTTGCCATTACGCCATTCAGAACGGAACTCACGACACTAAGGTCACCCGCTGCAAGGGTGACAGAACTCCGGCCAAAGACCATGGCAATTGGCCCAACCGCGACCGCGTCCGCAAAAGAAATCGTTGAGCCCCGGAAAAGCCGGACGCGTGGTGTGCCAGCCTCAAGCGAAGTACCCACGCTCACGGTGCCCAAGCCTGCCTCGGAAAAGCGGATTGCTGGGGTTGCGAGCGCCACGATACCGCTGACTGTGGACGCAAGGCCAGCACCGCCCACCCCCGGCCGGGGGAACAAAGTTAGACCAGACAAGGTGAAATAAACCTGAACCTCGTAAACTTCGTTCAGGAAAAGCGGGCCACTGATTGCCGACAAAGCGTCGTCGGACAGGGTCATTCGCTGCCACAGGCCTTCACCGCTCGACGTTTCCCGCACCCATGCCTCCGGGCGGTATCCGATCAAATTCAACGGCGCTGACCAACTGGCGACGATTGACGGCACGTTAGATCCATCATCGAATCGTGCCGAAGACACCGCCTCAAGATTTGCGGGCGCAGGTATCGTGCCCGCCCCGTCACCCACCGCAGCGGGATAGGACGGCGGCGTGCCCTCTTCGGTGGTTTCGTCCCAATCGCTGGCCGTAGGGTCGCCGCTGCGCAGGATCACGGTAAAGGTCGTAAAATCGTCGGATGATGACCACCCGTCGATCCAAAACGGCACGTTCGACAGTCCACGCGACGGCAGATTGACGAAAACCGTGTCCTGATCCACCAGCAGCAACCCGAAAAACCGCAATGTCAGCGTCAGCTGGAATTCCGGATTGTCAAAGGCGATCTGCATCTTGTCCAGGCGCCGACACTGCGAATGCGATGGCACCTCAAGCCGATCGGCAGTTTCGGTCGTCACACCGCCCAGCCGGGTGACCAAAGCGGCGTCTTGCCAAGGGTCGGTGGTCTGTGCCGTGTAATCGGCCGAGGGATCGATGTACCGCGACACCAGCTCGGAATAGGCGGTCAACCCGCCATCGCCCGGGCCATATTCAATGGCGATAAGGTGCTGTTCCTCGATCGTGAACGTGGGCGCGATCCAGGTACCGCCTGTCAGGCCGATCTTGCCATCGGGCCGTTCGCGCACGCGCCCGTTGAAAGTGCCCAGAAACCTGGTGACGACATCCTTCAGCGCCTCATCGTACTTATAGCTCAACGAACAGCGATAGCGCGGCTCACTGCCCCCGGCGTTCAGGGTGACCGCCTCGCCGGCCAGATCGGCCAGCGCCTCGAAATCGGGCAGGTGGAATTCCCCCAGCGGCTCGGCACCGCCATCCGGGCTGGTAAGATAATCTAGCAGTTGCAGCGCCGGATTTTCCGTCCAGGCGGTGGAATCGTCCCGGGGGTCAAAGCACGGGCGCCCTTTTAGCAGCACCTGAACCTGCGGCGCATCGCCGGTTGGGTATGCCTCACGAACATGCTCGGGCGCCACCCTGTCCGCAATCTGCAAGATGGTCGTCAACCCGTCCAGCCGGTGATCCGTTGTCCACTCAGGAAATGCCGCGACCGTGTCGGCATAAGCCGTGGATGGCACCGCCCCCAGCCGCCAGTCGAATCGCATGACTGAAGATCCCTTAACCACAAACTGCGGCGTCGTGACCACCTTCGACCCGTCCAGGGCCACCACGGCACCGTCCAGGCGCACCTGCTCGATCCCATCACTGGCACCGGTGCCCAAGATCAGTATCTTGTGTAACACACCGTCGGCATGCGCCCAAAAGGCCCGCACACCCGACACCAGCACCCGACCATAATGGCCGCGCGCCACAGCGTCACTTTGCTGAAACTCTTGTTGCAGTTCCTTGTAATCAGGTCGCTGCTTGTTGAGCTTTGCGACCACGGCATTGATCACGAGGCCCAGACCCAGCTTGATCAGCCCCTGTGCCAGCGCGCCCAGGCCGCTGAACCAGCTGATAAATCCTAAGACGGCAGTCGGCATGCCGCCCTCACCTGCAAACGTACTTCTGCCGTGCCGCGCGCCACCGCGTAACTTTGCCAAAACTGCTGTTGCAGTTCCTTGTAATCAGGTCGCTGCTTGTTGAGCTTTGCGACCACGGCATTGATCACGAGGCCCAGACCCAGCTTGATCAGCCCCTGTGCCAGCGCGCCTAGGCCGCTGAACCAGCTGATAAATCCTAAGACGGCAGTCGCCATGATGCCCTCGGCTGTAAACGCACCTCGGCAGTGCCGCGCGCCGTCCGGATGCCCCACAACCGACCGGTGCACACAGCCCCAACATCTGGCCCGCCGGGCAAACGCACGACACCCAGATCGCCGAGCATAGGGGCAGCAACGCGCACCAGCCCCACTGCCAAACACAAGCGGTCACTCAGGGCCAACAACCCACCCGCCGCAGCCACGATCTCGGCGCACTCTTCCTCGGTGGAATAGGTGCCGCGCAAAGGTGCCGCAGGGTCCACACCACGCGATTGCAACATCCAGTCCGATGCCATCAAGGCACAGTCGCGCACCCCCGGCACCGTGGGCAGCCGCGCCTGGTCCTGCAAGAATTCAAACACGGTCATCCGGTCAGCCAACCTTTCAACAGTAATTTTCGCACGAACGTGTGGATCATTTCGAGACCCCGGTCGCCCGAATGTCGGCGCTTTTGATCGGTGTCGGTATATGTCGAGGTGGGCACCCGGTTGCGGTTCGCGAACCGCGACTCAACCACCAACTCGACCCAGGACGCGCCGTCGCCGTCGCGGCCCCGAGCGTCCTGCATCCGTCCCGAATGCAACACTGTCAGCGGCCCCACTGGCGCCCCCGCCGCGAACAGCTGAACATACCGGATCGCCTTGCGCCCACGATACTGGGGCACGTCGTGCATGATCGCCGCCGCAATACCAGACGTTGTCGCAGCCACGCGGTACGTCACCGCCTCGGCGGAAAACAGACTGGATCGCCGGATCGCCGACGCCTGAACCCAACTCCCCCGATTTCCGGCCGCATCGACAAACCCGGTGCCGCGCCACGTCTCACCACCGATCATCCGGTCGCGCGGTGAATCGCAGACGCGCACGGTGCCATCTGCGAACTGCAACTCAAGACACATGATCGCTTCCACTGTGTCGCGGTTTTCCTCCAAAAGCGTCACTTGCTCGACGGTAAAACTCATCGCTCAAACACCTCTTCAAAATCCAGAGACAGAGTTTTGCGCCACCGTCCGAACTCGCGGGTTGACCGCCCGCCCTCATCGCTTAAAAACCGCATCCGCACGGGCACCGGATCAGTCGAGAGAACGTCATCCGCAGCGATGGCAGCGCGGGCGCGCGGCACGAACGAGACCGCCGCACCGCTGACCGCGACCACCCGATACAAGAACCAGCCGTGGGAAAAGTGATCGCCGATCCGCATTTGCGGAATGATCGGGTTGCTCAGACGGATTGACAGGGTTGTTTCGCCCTCAGCCGCGCCAGCCGTCACCACAAGCGGTGCGACCGCGTCAGCAGACCCGAAACCTGTGTCGTCTGAAAACAGGGTGCCGTCTGAAAACGGCTGCTGCGACGGGCTGAAGCTGGCCGAATAACGCAGCGGGTCTGACAGATCAAACTGCGCAATGTTTGCGCGGCCCAGCATCTGCGCCACCAGAGCATCGAACTGCCGCACCCGATCAGGGTCGAAATCCGGGGTCAGGTCCAGCCGCAGATTCCAGATTTGCTCACCCGAGGTGATCACTTGCGACCGCCCGGCCAGATCGCGCCCACCGGACCGGTTGACGGGCATCGGAAAATAAGAAAAGTCCCGCACCCGTAGTACGGCGGCGGGCCACTGAATGATTGGCGTGGTCATTCCTAACCCCGGCGCAGCGCGTTGGACTGCTGCGCAGCGGCAACGCGAAACGGAAAGTCCGTGTCCCGCGCGTCATTGCTGCTGCGAACGACATTGACGGCGATGTTCTGGGCCCGCCCATCGATCTTTGCGTCAAAACCCTCGGGCATGACGATTTCGAGGCGCAGGGCGCCACCCTGGGCGCTGCCGCCACCCGAACTGCGCACACCAAGTCGCCCGTCTGGCCCACGGGCAAGCGGCATGATCGCCTCGGGGCCAGCCTCGCCCATCAATCCCATGCGCCCGCCCGCCATCGGAAATGATGTTGGCCCCGACACAACCCCACCCGCGGCGAACGGCACCACATTGCCACCGGCAAAGACACCCCCCTTTGCAAACGGGAATATCGAATCGAAGATCAACCCTATGCCGCTGTCGATCAGCTTGTTGGCGACACCGCCCAGAACCCCCGACAACGAATCCTTGAAACTGCGCGCGCCGGTCAGAACATCCTTGAAAATTGTTGCCGCGCCCGACTTGATGCCTGCAAAGAACGAATTCGCCTGTTCCTGCGCAGTCTTGGCCACAGCTACGATATCCTGCGCGATTGCCCCCATGGCCGCCACAGCCGTGCCCCCGTTCGCGGTCAGACCGACAGTCAGACCCTCGATGATGTCCGACCCGATTCCCATGAACACCCGGCTCGGCGACTGGGTCTCAGGCACAGCCCGGGCCCGCTTGATGATGTTGTTCATGATCCCCGCGATGATGCCCACCGGGTTACCCGCCTGGGTCTGCATGCCACGGCCAAGACCCGCGATCAGATCAGACCCCAGCCCTTCCATCTCGCCAACCCAACCCGACACCGCGCCTTTGATGTCCGTCCAGATGCCAGACACAGCGTCGATCACCGTCTGAACACGCGACGTGATGCCGGCGCCCATGGATATCATCACGATACTCATCCACGCCCGTGCGCGCATACCCCATTGCGAGATTTCGCCGACGATGTCCTGCCATGTCGTGCCGAAAAGGCCGAGGATGGCGTTCAACCCGGCACTCATGGCCGTGCCCATATTGTCAAAATACTGGCCCGCCTTCTCGAACGCGCCCGCCAGATCGCCGGTCAGCAGCGCGGCCAGAGTTCCGAACGCCAGCGTTGCCTGTTCCGACATCAACCCCCAGATCGGACCAAGACGGGTCTTGACCCAGTCCACGACAGTGCCGATCCCGTTACCGATCTTTTCGGTCAGAGGCCCGAACTTCGCAGCCAGAAAATCCCAATTCTGATAGATCAGATAAGCGCCACCGGCGATCAGCGCGAGGGCTAGAATTATCGGGTTGGCCATCAGAAGCGCACCCATCCCTGCAATTGCCGTGCCCAGTGTACCCACCCCGATCGCCGCCAGCCCGAGGAAGGCCAGTACCGGCCCCGCAACCGCAGCAAGCGCGCCAAAAACGACAACGTTCTTCTTAACCTCCGGCGAAAGCTCACCGAACCAGGCAACAGCAGCCTTAAGTTGCCCGACAAGCGGTTTCAGAAACGGCACCACCTGATCGCCCAACTGTTCCTTGACGTCGCCGATCGCGTTTGAAAGCTGCGCCCACTGCCCCAGCGGCGTGGCAGCAGCAGCAGCAGCCTGTCCCTTGAACTGGGTTTCCAGCTCCTGAAGGATCACCGCCTGTGCCCCAGCCACATCGCCGGTTTCAACCAGCGCCTTGATCACTTTCTTCTGACTTTCGGTGAACTGAACCCCTGACCGGGAAAGCGCGCCAACGCCCCTGATCGGATCGTTCAGTGCCTTGCCGACAAGGATTGCTGCGCTTTTCAGATCCGTCTTAAGCAGCGTTGCCATATCCAGCACATTTGCCTGCGCCCGGTCGAACACCTCGCCCTGCACCTTGGTGAACGTCAGCAGCGGCGCGGTGACGTTGCGCAGGATATCCTCATCGCCAAAGATGGTCACTTCCTGCAACGCATCCGCAAGGCCCTTGAGCTCACCCAGCGTCTTGCCCGCCGCCCCACCAGTCGAGGTGATCGCCTGCGCGACGGCACCCTCGGCCTTCACCTGCGTGTCGTACAACTGCAAAGATTGCTTGGCCAGCAACACCAGCGGCGCGGTGATACCCGCCGACATGCCCGCACCGATGTTGCGCATGGCCCGCCCTGACCGCTGGGCATAATCGGCCACACCGGCCAGCGCGCCGCGAATGCCGCCCAGTTCGCTGCGCATATTGGCCAGATGCCCGGACGCCCTGTCGCGCGCCGTGATGTCGAATCGCAAAAGATCAAGCATGCTTTTCCGGCGCCTCGTCAGACAAGTTGAAATAGGCGATCAGCAGATCGGCCTCGCAGATCGGCAGGGCCAGCACCTCGTGGGGAAACCGGCCCAGCTCGTGGGCAATCCGGCAGACTGTCATCGCCGCCGGATCGCCCATCAGCCTTTTTTTACCGGGGTCGCTCCGACCCCGGCGATGGCAATGTCGCGCAGCGCCGCAACCACGGCCTCCGGTGGCGCCGCCTTGACCACCTCGGCAAGGTCAGGCGCATCTTCAGCCAGGACACTCACCAGCGCCGCCGCAATCGCCACAGGCCCGACCGCCGTCAGCTGCTCGGCCAGCGCACCGTCGATCTGCCCACCCGCCTGCGCCATGATCCGCTGCATCAACGACAGCTCCATCCGGTGCAGCTCGGCCTTGGTGGCGGGCGTGTCGTCAAACGCCGGGGTGCCATCGGCGTTGCGCGCCTGGTGAATCAACCCCTTGATCAGCAGGGCATGCTCATCGCCCTTGGCAACGCCCTTTCTGATCGCCTCGTGATCCGCAAGGGTCAGCGCCGGAAAGTACAGCGTCACGCCGTACTCGGGCACCTCCACCGCCACCATCTTGCGCGCATCGTGTGCCGCCTTGATCCGCGAAAGCAGCGTGCTCATGCAGCCACCGCCGCACTGGTCAACGCACCCTTGCCCTTGAGGCTGAAATCGCGCGTGGCCTCACCTTCATAGCTGCCACCCAACTTGTGGCTCAACACCGACGCGCTGCCGGACCAGTACACCTTGCCGGTGGCCTCGCCCTCGGTATAGCCCGAAAAGGTAATGACGGCGCCTGCCCGCAGGTTCTGGTTTGCCCCGGCTTCATGATCCAGCAGCAGCGTCATTGACGCCGTCCAGCCGGGGATACCGGTGGCGTGATCCTGCCAATCGTCACCCGCCGCCGTCAGATCGGTGTCGCTGACCGATTCCTCAACCTCGAAACTGCGCAGACCGTCGATCACAAGACTGCCTTGCTTGACGATCGCGCCCTTCATGATGTGCCGTGCCATTCTGTCAGATTCCTTTTGATTGCAGATGGATTATTCGGTGAGCCGCACAGCGCGGAACACCACATTCAGCTTGCCGATCCGCCGCCCGCTCTGTCCGTCGATCTCGACATCGGTCACGGATATCCAGGCATCGGCAGTCAGCGATTCCAGAACCGGCAAAACGACCAGCTCAATGGCCCCTGACCGGTCGTCCAGCTCATCTTCCAACGCCGCACCGCCAAGGCTGCGCAACTGCACCACCACATCAACAGTGCGGCTTTTGGAGCGAACACCTTGGCGCTCAACTTCTTCGCGTGGGGTGAATACCGCGATGGCAGGCATAGCATCTTCGTCGAAGCTCTGATGCCAGCCCTCGATCACGGTCACATCGGCAAAGGCAATATCCGCGGACAGCGCCGCGCGTACCGCAGCCCGCAGGCTCGCACGATAGTGCATCAACCATCCTCCAACGCGAACACTACGAACGCATCGGCGCCAGGGCTGCCGCTGTCGTGGCTGCTCAGCACCCGGTAATCGCGCCCGTCGCCGGGCTGGATCACATCGCCCGTGGCGATCGTCGCCGCGACTGGCTTCAGCACCCGCAGGCTGGGCATTTCCACCAGAATTTCCCGGCCATAGTCATCGGCCACCTGGATCGGTTCACGCCGGAATATCCCCTGGATCGTCACTGCCGCGCCCACAGCGGGAATGTGGATGACCGACCCGCCGAACACGCCGTTCAGCAAACCGGCCATCCCGTCAAACAGACCCATCAGATCGCGAAATCGCCACTCAGACGCACGCGCCCGACAACCTCGCCCGCACCGCTGCCCACGGCCAGAACAGCAACGCCAATCCGCTTGTTGGCCGACGCGACCGAGGTCGCCAGCTTGGTGCTGTCGTCCCAGTAGATGCGCGCGCCCACGGTCCAGGCCTGCGATGCCGTCTTGGCGATGTCGACCACGCCCATCAGTTGCAGCGACACCGGCGCACCCGAAAGAGCCGTCGTCTCGGCAACACCGAACAGCGAACCCTGCAAGGCGCCACCGCCAGACAGAACGTCATAGGGTGCGGCGATGGTGATCTTGTCGCCGTCCTGCACATAATTTTTCATCTCGAAACTCTCCAATGATCAGGGGTTGGTCAGGGGCGCGCATTTGCGCGCCCCTGTTCAGTCAGGATCGTCTGGCGATTACGCGCCAGGGTTCTTGTAGATCGTGCGCCAATCCATCGGCGCAGCCGCCGCATCGATCCGCACCTTCATTTCCACCCCATCCGAGGTCCAGGTGTTCATCTGGTCCAGGAACGGCGCCTCATTGCCGTCGAGATACGCAACCTCGATCCCGTCAAAGGCATTGGGATCGGCAATCATGTACCAGGCGGTGGCCGAGGTCGCGTCCAGACGCGCATCGACGATCACCTCGGCCACCCCCGCCACGGGGTTGCTGGCCATACCCTTGGTTGCAGTCGGGTCAACGGTCGAACTCATCAACTGGCGCGCCAGCGTTTCCAGCGCCGCAGGCACCAACAGATACCGGGGACGGATGTTCAGCGCCGATCCGCCCGCCGATTCCTTCTGCGTCATCATCGCCGCCACCGCAGCCGAAACGCTTGCAACACTCAGTGCGGCGCCGGAACCGGCCAGGTTGCCGTGGCTGGCATGGAACAACGCCACGCCGTCCGACATGACGGGGTTGCCGTTGATGATCGCATAGACCAGATTGCCGACCGTGCGGCGCGCGGCGCGCCCCATCTTGCGCGGCAGATCGCCCAACAGGCTCAGATCGTCATTGATGATCGCCTGACGGGTGATCTTGATCATCCGGCCAAAGGTCGCCAATGTGATCGGCTCACCCCGGTCACCGATGGTGCCGTGCGTATAATTGGCCCCCTCTTCAACCTTTTCCAGCGAACTGAACAGGCCCAGCCCGACACGTTTCACCTGGCGGAAATCGGTCAGCGCCCCGGTCGAGGTGAACATCGGGAAGGTCTCAACCGCTTCTTCCCACCCCCGCAGCGCCGACTTGTGCATCACATTGGCCAGAATATTGCCGAAATCCGATGTTGAATGCGCACCCGCCATGGTGAAGGCGTGGCCGATCATCTGCGCCTTGTCGTCAAAGGTGCGACGGGCGCCGCCCACATCGATCGACACTCGCGCCAGTTCGGACAGCGACATCGACGAGAATTCGTTGCGCTCACCATCCTTGCGCATCCCGGCTTTCATCATGATCGCCTTGGTCGCGCCCATCACGAACTTGTCGCGCGCATCCAGACGCACGGTCGCGGCACCTGTCGCCAGCGGTTGGTTCATATCCGATTTCTCCTGTTTTGCTGCAAGGATACGGTCCAGCGCCACCGCCTCGGTGATGCCCCCGTCAATCATCGTCGTCGCCATTTCCGCCGGCAGACCCGCCATCGCCACGGCGGCGCTGATCCGCCCGGCACGGCGGCGCTCATTCGCCGTGTCACCTTCGCCCGACCGGGCCACGCTGGCCGTGGCCGTCGCGGCAAGTGCTGCAACCGGCTCTTGCGTCACCGGCGCTGCGGCGGTGATGTCGTCGTCGTCCTGCGCAGCGGGGGTCACCTCCGCTGCGGTTGCGGGGGTTGTTCCCTTGGGCATTTTGATAGTCTCCTTTGGGTGGGGCGTTCCCACCAACATGGCCAGAATGGCCGCTTTGTCCCGGCAATGGCCGAGCTTTTCCGAAGCCATGCGCAGCGCCTTTGGCGCCTTGGCATAGATCCGGTAATCGAAGGTCGCGGCGATCTCTGCCGGGGTGTCGTCAGTGTCGTCGGCAAACCCCATCAGCACAGCAGTTGCGCCGTCCAGCATCGTATCGTCGCGCATGATCTTGCGCGCCTCATCAACCCCGATTCCGGCGCGGGCCGCATAGACGGCGGCATAAGCATTGCTCAGAATGCCCAGGTGCCGGGCAGCCAGCAAATGATCGGCCTCCGTGCCCCGCGCATCCTGAAGATAGCCTTGCGCAGGATCGTGGATCACCATCACAGAGCCTCGCCGCATCGTGATCCGGTCGCCCGCCATCGCTATCAGCGAAGCGGCAGACATGGCGACGGAATCGACGATCATATGCACCTCGCCGGGGTAATCCGACAGGATGGTATAGATCGCCTGCCCCTCGGTGGCATAACCGCCGCCCGAGTTCAGCCGCACGGTCAGCGGACCAGAGATGCCCGCGATCTGCGCGGCCACATCGGACGCGGTGAAATAGTCCTCGTCCCAGAAACTGCCGCCGACAGTGCCGTAAAGCCTGATTTCATTCATTCCTGTTTTCCTTCAGTGTCAGTTTCCTCGGCATCGTCCACCTCTTGCGAAGCGACAGGGGCCGCGCCCTGCGGCGCGTTCTTTCCAAAGAACCGCAGGCCCAGACGCTCGGCGTCCGCCATGTCCTGCGCCTGCTCTTCCAAAAGGCGTTCGGGGTCATAACCCAGCGAACGCACGGTGCCCTGGCGGCTGGCCAGCCCACCGTCGATGGCCGCGATCATTGCCGGAATCTCACGGGTCGGATCGACGATGATCTTTGCAGGCGGCACCCAGGTCAAACCCGTTTTCGGCGCAACGCCCATCTGCATGATCGAAACCGCTTCATTGAACCATCCGGCGATAGGTTGCAGCATCAACGGGATCAGCATCTGCCATTGCCAGGCGCTGATATTGCGGTCCATCTCGATCCGGCCCATGCGCGCCGACGAAAAATTCACCCGGCTCAGATCGCCCGACAATGCCTCATAGGTGATCCCCAGCGCCGCCGCTGCCATCCGGATATGGTTGGCGGTGAATTCGTCGTATCCGGTCACGGCGGGCGGTTCTGCAAACCGGATATCCTCACCCGGCCCAAGGTTCTGGATGCGCCCGGGAATGATGCTGGTTGCCAGCCCTGCAGGGTCGGCGCTGGCCGCAACACCCGGCGCGCCCTGTTCATCCTCAGGGCTGATCCGGAATGCCGCAAAACAGGCGGCGATCTTCTGGCGCATGATCTGCGCATCCTGGTAATCGTCAAGGTCCTGCAAGACCAGCGCCGCCACAGCCAGCCAGCTCACGCCACGGCTCTGCCCCGGGCGATCCTGCCGGAATATGTGCCGCACCTCTGACGCCGGAACAAACCGGCTTTCCATGTTCCGAAGGCTGGTCCAGTACCCGGCCTGTGGGTGCTCATTGAACAGCCAATACCCCTGCCGCCGCCCGATCCGGTCATACTGGATCCCGTCGCGGATGATGTTGCCCTCAGCCGTCGTGCCGTCGCGCATCGCGTCCAGATACTCGGGTTCCAGAACCTCGATCTGAAACGGCACAGCCAAACCGTCCGACATCTGCCGCCACCGGCGACGGATCAGAACCTCACCTGCATCGACGATGCAGTTCATCGCCAGACGCTGCAGGCCATAAAGATTCTGAATGCCGTTCGCGTCGATATCGGTGGTGTCGAAATGCCGCTCCACAAGGGTCAGCACCCGCTTGCGCGCGGCAGGTGTCCCGCCCCCGACCTTGGGGATGATCCCGTCACCCACCACGTTGGACGCAATCACCTGCTGGGCACGTGCCGCGAACGGCGTGTTGCGCACCATGTCGCGCGCAATCGCGGCCAGCGTGGCGCGCTGCCGGGTCATCGTGTCTGCATCGCCGCGCACCGGGCGCAGGCTGCGGGTGCGCTCGCCCACGCTGGCGGCATTGTACCGCATCAGTGCCGCATGGGCCGATCGGGCTTTCGCCCGGCTCAGGGCAGCCCCCGGCGCAAGCCGCAACAGGGCGCGCTCGAAAAACCCCGGGTCAGAGACCACGGTTATATCCCGGATTGAAATGCGTCACCCGAACCAACCCGCCCGCCTCACGTTCCATGATCGCCAGCTGCTTGCGCATCTCGGCCATGGTACCAAAGGTCACTTCCTCGCCATTGATCTTGGCAGTGCGCACACCCCGCGCCAGGTTGGCCTTCAGTGCCGCGATCTCTTCGGTGGTGTAACTCATACCCAACCCTCCCTCGGGGCGATCCAACCGGCCTCTTTGGCGGGGGTCGCTGGCTTTGTTTCGGATTTGACCACGACAGGTGCCGCCGCCTTTGGTTTTGGCCCTACAGCCGCTGCCCTTTGCGACAGCGGTGTGGGCACGGGGGCGTGGTCGAACAGGTCGCCCTGCCCTTCCGGCGGTGCCGCGCCACGCTCGGCCTGCAACGCCGCCCAGTATTCGTCGGTGGCCGAGGTCCAGCCGCGCTTGCGCGCCGCGGCCTCGGCATAGATCATCGCGTCCAGACACTCGTTGCGCCGCGTCGGTTCGACCAGTTCCCAGCGCGACAGCATCACACCCGACTGCGCACGTTTCAGCACCCGAACCTCGGCAGTGATCTGGCGAAAATACTCATCGCCCAACGCCCGGGCAAAGGCGACAAACCCGCGTTCCAGCGGGTCTTGCTTGACCAGCCAACCATAAAAATCAGCCTTCATCTGACTGACGTTCAGCATCCAGCCGCGCTTTTGCCGCTTGATCTGTTTGCCGCTGGCCTTGCGGTCGCTCTGCGGGCGCAAGATCGGCCCCGTTGCCGACGATGACCCCTTGATCAGGATAACCCGCGTCCAGGGGTGCCGCTTGGCCCAGTCGCGCACGTCTTCGGTAAAGGCGCCTTCATCAACCGCCATCATGTCCAGCGGCAGGCGCAAGCCCAGCTCGGTACGCCACTGCGCTTTCAACAGCCCGTCCAGCGCCGCGCGCCCATCATCCTCGCCGATGTGAAACGGGATCACGATGTGATCGACGACCCAGCGGCGGTAATTCTGGCCAAAGGCGCAGATCGTCACCTCGGTCCGGTCCAGCTGGCAATCAACTCCGGCGGTCAGCATGACACCACAAGTGGGTACTATACCCCTATCGAGAATGGTCGCGCCCTCTTCGGGGTTCTCGACGCGGTTGCGCAGGGCCTCCCAGTCGGGGCCCCGTGTTGCCTGCTCATAGGGCAGCCCCAGAACATCGTTCCAGAAGGTCTGTTCCGTTTCCGCCTCGACCGTGTTGCGGATTTCATCTTCGCTGGCCTGCGTCACCGTCAGACCGGACCAACCCATTACCTGCGCATAGTCGATTGCGATCGATGCCCAGTCGCGCTGCGGCGCATAGGCCCGCCACAGATGAAACCCCGGGTGATCGCCGCCCGGGTTGCTGGCCACCCATGCCCCTTGGGCAATCATCTTTTCCTTGTCGCCGTGGGTGATCACCGCGCCGCAGCTTTCGCAGGTGAAATGCGCCGCGTGCAGCCGCTCAGGGTCAAGGTTCTTTCTGAAGTTGTCCCAGGTCAGCGGCGCCATCGCATCGCAATGGGGGCATGGCACATGATAAAATCGCCGGTCGGAACGGTCGAACGCCCGGCTGATGCGGCATGTGCCCTTCACCAGCGGCGTTGAAACACGGAATATCTTGGCATCCTCGAACCCCGAGGCACGGCTTACCGCCAACGCCTCGGGGTCACCCTTTTCCGACATCACGAACTTCGAAAGATCGTCCATGATCACCAGTCGGCGCGACGTGCCGGTCAGATCGGCGGGTGACCCGCTCGACGCCACCTTCAGCGATCCGTTGCGCGCCAAAGTCTCCTGGTTGAACATCGCATCCTTGTTGTCGCCACCCCGGCCCTCACCAAACGTCTGCCGCAGGCTGTTGGCCTGTCGACGCATCGGCATCCATTTGTTGTCGACCCATTCAGCCGCGGCTGATTGTGTCGGGTGCACGACCAGCGAATCCAGCGGCGTGTATTCGTGCCATGCGCCCAGCACCGGCTGGATCAGCGACACCGTCTTGCCGATCTGCGCCGATCCGCGCACCGTCACCTCACGCGCCGGATGTTCCGGTGACAGACATTCGTGGATCTCGCGCAGCCATGGGAAACGGCGCACGCTGAATGGCCCAGGCATCGGTGATCGTTCATCGAACAGAATATTCTCTTCACACCACCTGGTGATATCCGGCGGCGGCGGCGGAAACAGTGCCTGCGCCATGGCACGGGCGATGACCGCGCCAGCCGGTGACAGAAAGCCCATCAGATGTCTTCCGAAACTTCCGTCGAAGACATCTTTGACTGCCCGGCCTCTTCATCCAGATGCTGTGCTCGGCTCAGGCGATGGACGCGCCACTGATCAGTCAAGATCTTGCGCACCGCCTTGAAATCAACCCCCATGGCATCCGCTACCTTTCGCGCCGCATCGCGCAGCACAGACTCGAACTCTGCGACCTCCTGGGCAATCAGCCGCTGGGTGGCGCGCGACACTTCAGTGGCCAGAACGAACGCGCCCTCGGCTTCGGCATTCTGCCGCCGCATCCGGCGGACCTCTTCTTCGGCCTTCTGGGTGCGCGCCAGCTCATAGCGGTCGTCATCACCAGCGTTCAGCAGTGAATCCGCCTTTTGGACCTTGCCACCGCGCACGTCCGGCGCGTGAGTGTCAGAACTGTCTTCGACCTGGTGCAAAGGCGCGTCGGCAATGTTGCGAATGGCACGGCGCGTCTGCGCACCGTTGCCCATCATCTGCCCGGGGTGCAGTTTCCGCCCCAGCGCAGCAGCCACCTTTTCCAGATCGAACCGCCGCGCGCGCCCGTCCCCGATGTAACAGCCGACCAGCTTGCCTTCGCTGACATACTGACTGACCCGCGCTTTGCTGACCTTCAGCTCCTGCGCCAAGTCTGTCGCCGATACACTTGCCATTTGCATCCTTCCCTCAGCCCAGACAACGCACTAAACAACTAAACCCCCTTAACAACCATAAAGTTAAGGCTTCCCAATTAGTTAACCCCCCCAACCACATCGAAGTGCGAATTACCCGCGTGGGTTTGGGTGGGGGGAAGGACCCAAGAGGGGGGGGTCAGCGCAAGGTGGCCAGGGCTTGGCGCAGGCGGGTGATGAAGTGGCCCTGAAACCCGGCGCGGGCGGTGCGCTCTGCATGGCTCACGAACGACCACTTCGGTTTGTATTGCGCACGTGGCTCGAACGCGACCAGCATCTTTACCGCGCCTTTTCGACCACGCTGGTAGATGCCCGGTGCAAGGTGGCGTGTGCCCCGTTTGCCAGGCGATGTGGCGAAGGTGCCTTTTTTGGCACCTAACCGCCCCAAAGTACCGCGTGGCATGTTGCCATATTTGTTCAACCGCAGACTGACAGGCACCGGGATTGCCCGCCCTTTGGGTGTCCGTGTCCCGCCCTTCACCTGATACTTCAGATAACCGGCCTGAATATCTTTGACCCCCACCGTAGCGGTTAGCTTCCGCTTGCTGGCACGGCGCACGAACAGGCCGCGCTTGGTGAATGGCGTCGGCCCGTCCAGGTCTTCGCCCAAAGATCGTTCTTCCCGCGCCTTGACATCGGCTGCGGTGTCATTCAGCGCCAACGCCGTGGCAAAGGGCAGCTGGGTGCGCGCAATATTGGACAGCATACGCTCGGCGGCGGCAATGTCGGCACTGATCGAGATCATGTAAACAAACCCCCGGCAGGGTCAGCCGCCCCGTGGCTGGCGGCTGACCATGCAATAACATCGACCACGTTGCTCAGTTATCTCGGGACACAATACAGGCGTGGCGCATCGGACCTATGAACCGACACTAACCGCCCAGCAGACCGTGCCACAGGGCGCCATAGGCGCGGGGGCATCGGTCATAAAGCTCTTGGGATGGCAAGGTACGCGCAGTTGGCCGAATCCGTCAAGTCCCCAAGTGCAACTTAACCAAATCCTGAACATCCGCCTTAACCGGCACAAGACCACCAAACAGCGTCAGCCGCACCCGCGCGCCAAACTCGGGGGTCAGTTCGACAACCTCGCACCGCTGACCCGCCATCGGTCCAGACCGAAACAGCGCCGTGTCGCCCACCCGAAGCCGCGCCGCCGCCGCCTTGCGCGCCCTTGCACCATCGCGCCGCGCCTCTTGCGCCGCATCCACCGCACGCATGGCATGCAGCGCCCGCAACCCTGATCGGTGCAACTGCCCCCAGTGCCCACTGGACAGACACAACGCCCCGGTCAGGAACGGACAGGTCATCACGGCAAAGGGGCGAGGCACTCCGGCAAACCGCGCGAACACATAGCCGGGCAGATAGCGCCGGGTATAGTCGCGCACATGGCCACGCACCCGAACCATGCGCCCGACAACCGGGTGAAAGGCATAGACGCCCCGCGCCGCCAACCACCGCTCGGCAGCCTCTTCCCGCTGGGGCCGACACGTCAGGGCATACCACCCCGCCGGGCCGTCAAACCATAACCCCGGCACATCAACCAACGTCGCCGCGATCACGTCACCAACCGACAAAGCCTCATGACAACTCATGCCAACACCCCCGGCAGCGCCCGTTCGCCACAGCCCAAAGCGCGGGCATTTTCACACCGAGCAATCAGCGCCAGCCGACGATCCATCACAGCTTGGTCAACAGGCAACAGAGCATCCGATCGGGCCAGCGCGACCAACCTCTCATGCTCGCGCACCTTTGGACGGGCGCCCTCGGCGATCTTTGACAGAACGTATTCCCCCGGCCACTTCCACTCACTGGTGACCCAGACCATCAATTCCGGCCCCCATCCATCGCGCAAGGCACGTTCGCCCGTGCCACCGGCGAACACCTTGCGCACCAGCGGCCCCGCGTCATTTCCGGGTGGCTTCTCGATGACCAGCGCCCGTTCCAACACGCGCACGGCAAGCGGGAAGCGATCACGCTCCTTGCCGCCACCGCGTCCCGCCATATCCTCTGCCAGCGCGCCGAGACCATCGGCAGTCATGTACGCCAGCCGCTTGCAGATTTCGTGCTGCATGTCATCGAACACCGCCTGCTTCATGCTGGCGGGGCGGGTCAGACCAAGCCGCTGCAACGGTTCGATCAGCAATTCGCGCACCCGTGCCTCGCCTGCTTTCTGTGCCTGTTCATCCATCGCCTGTTTCCCTTTTCTCAGCCCTGCCCGGTTTCGGCAGCTCGCCACGCTTGTGTCGGTGCGCGCCTTACTGTCTTTTCATTTCTTGTCTTTTCTTATGGATGCAGACACATAGCCCGCAAATGTCTGTCAAATGTCGGGTTATGTGTCCGGACATGTCCGTATCTGTCTGCACGACACATACGGACACGCCCCTAAATCTTCGGTGGTTTGCGGAAAAACCCGGCGCACACCTTTTCAAGACAGGCCTGTATCGCGCCGTGCAGCTGATCTTCGGTGCGCTTCTTGTTGCCGTCCGAATCCATCGCTTCACGGATGTGGCAATCGACCCAGCGCACCTGGGCCGGATCCATGGCGATGGCGGGCGCCAACCCGGCCAGCGTTTCAGCCAGCCGCACAAGGCGCCGCTGGGTCGAGGCGCCATCAGTGCGCGCGGCGTTCAGCTCGCGGCGGCTCAGCGCGTTGATCGCCACACGCGTCACCGTGTCGTGCATCAACCGCACATCGCCGTTGTCGCAGACACACGGGTACCAGCCATACAGCACCCCGTTCTCGCGATTGGCCAGCGCAGAGAAATGCAGCGGCTGAACCGCAGGCTGAACCATTCGCGCCAGGCGGGCGTGATCCATCGGCAACGTGCCCACAGGCGTTTGCTCATGGGCCTGCTGCACCAGATCGAACCAGATGCTTTTTACCTCGTGCTCGGCGTTCCAGCGAAATTCGCTTTGCAGAAACCGACGAAACTCCCAGGCGATGAATTCGTGGCTGTCCAGCCGCACCGAGGCCGAGATTGGATATTCGGGCAGGTTGGTCACATCGATCGGCATTTGCACGGCGCGGATCATTTCTCCACCCCCAGCGGCGGTGGCGGCAGCACCGCGTCGGCGATCACCGCCGCCACAACCGCACCCACGATCCCGTCGCATGACAGCGACCTGGCGATCTCTGCCAGGCGCAGTCCCTGCTGCAACAACAGCGAAACCATGACACAGCCATCCTGCACGGTGTGCAACAGATCAGCGCCGGTCAGCATGCCATCAGAATAAAACACTTCCATCACGTGTCCCGTCGCGGGGCACAGACCCACGGTTACATGAAACGGCTTGTGACCGGGCCAGTCCATCCTGATGGTGCGGCTGGGCCGACGATTGGGCAGGCGCAAGCGTGTCATATCAACACCCCCTGTCGCCCGTCACTGCGGTCCATGAACCGCACAGAGGGTTGCGCCATTCCGGGGCCATGGCCGCGCACATCTCGCCTGTCCCAGACATACCAGCAGTTGCGCTGCGGCGGGCTGCCCTCGCCGGTGAAATCCAGCTTCCAGCGCATATAATAAACCCACGAAAACGGGTGCTGATCCAACAGATCGCCCAGCCCGTTGATCCGGGCGAACGGCCAGTCGGCAGACAGCAACAGCGCCAGATACTCCCACCCGGGCAACTCAAGGGTGTGGCGCAACCACGCCCCCTTGCCGTCACGCGCATTGATCAGACAGAACGGCGGGTTGGTGATGATCGCGCGCGCAGGTGAAACCGTGGTGGCAAAGAAATCGGCCACGCTGGAATCCTTGCACCCCCGGTCCACCAGATCGCTGGCAACGCAAGGCAGCCCCGCCTGCCGGATCGGTCGCACCAGCGCACCGTCCCCGCAGGCGGGTTCCCACACGGCCCCACACTCGGCAATCCGTGTGCCGTCATGGGCCAGCAGCGCGCGGATCGCCTCAGGCTGTCCAGTCGGGTAAAAATCATCGGCGCGGCGCAGCGCGTCTTTGACGGGCACCTTGTGATCGGGCAATTCGCCGAACAACGGATCCCCCGCAACCACCGGCTGCGCCGTCGCGCGCATCGCCCGAAACAGCGATTTTGCCGAGGCCACCATCAGCGCACCCCACACGAGAAACATCCGCAGTCATCTGTGGCCCGGTCAACCATGTCGCGCGCCCTTGGTGAGGTACCGCAGGCGCGACAGGCCAAGCGCGATCGCCCCCGCATCGCCTTGGCGCTTGGCCTCGGCAATCCACCCCTCGCACTCGGCAACCGACTGCAGGGTGGCAGCCTTGGTTTCGGCGTGGGGGTCAGCAACACTCATCGCGCAACCTCTGGTACCAGCGCCGCGCGCGCCGCCATCATCGCCAGTCGTGACGGTTTGCGCGCAACAGGCGGTTCAGTGCTAAGTCCATCGCCCGAACCGTCCACCGGCACTGCCGAAAAACGCCTGAAAATCGGCGCGTTGCTGACAGGCTCCACCGCGCTGTGCACTGAACCCCGCACTGGGCCCAGCGGTGCTTGGTGCCCCCTTGCCTGCACTGCGGTTCTGATCGACGCAACAGTCGGCTGGGATGGCAAAGCCGCCCGCAGAGCCTTGCAAATCTGCTCAATCACCCGTTCCCGCGCGCTGACCTTCGCCACCACCGGATCAGCCACCGCAGATCGCAGCAACCCAACAATATCAAGGCTGTCGAAAATCACAGCCAGCGGCAAAGCCAAAAACCTCTGGTCGCGCGCAAGGGCGTCCAGCCAGCATTTGAGAACCGGCCCGCCATAAGCCTCGATCGTGCCAGACTGGCCGCTCTCGACAATCGCGCGCAATCCGGTACTGATCACCGCACCCTCGCCGGCCGCCACCATGCATCGAACCATGCCGACGCCATAAATTACCCCCGGCACTTTCTTGCTGGCGCTTGGGTTCGCCGTGGCCAGCCTGCAGCCACCCGCCTCCACCACCGCCGCACAGGCCACTGCCCAGGGCGTGCCCGCCGCCCGCTCGGCACGGTAAATCTGCAAAGGATGTACCGACACCCTGTCACGGTTGATCGCGGCAAACCCCGCCGCCTGTTCAACCAGCGTCATCGCCACGGTCATCGCGGGCACTGTCGCCAACCCCAAAAGCGCAGCTGCATGGGCGCGGTGCTGGCCGTCAACCACCGCAAGCTTGCCATTGCCGGTTGGCGCCACGACGATCGGCTGAAACTTGCGCCAGTCAAAATTGTCGGCCATCTTCTGGATCGCGCCGCGCCCCCGCGCGGTGATCGTGCGCTGATACCGACGGTCGATCACCAGATCCTCCAGCGCAGCCCAGATCAGCATTGGCTGCGGCTGGTCCAACAGCCTGCTGGGCATGTACCCGGTCAAATCGATGCATGCGAAATCGTCCATGTTACCCCTCATTCTGCGGCCACCGCAAACTGCCTGTTGGCCCGCCCCTCTCGGGTGCGCACACGCGGTCCCTCAAGACGGTACATTGCCGGAAAACCGCGCTGAAACTCGCGCACAAGCAACGAATGCTCGATGCCGACCAAAGCGCAGATTGCCGCGCAATCGCCACCCAACAGCCAGCCGCGGGCCTCATCCTTCAGGCGCTCGCGGGCCTGCGCCGTATAGTGGCACCTGTCGGCCACGGCCCAACCGCGCGCAGTGTTGATCTGAACCTCAAGCACCGCTCCCCACATGTCGGCACAACGCACCGGGTCGATAAAACTGTCATCGACCACCGCAAGCGCGGCCAGATCATCGTCCAGCGCCCGTGACCGCTTGCGCGCCTGCGCCGATGTCGGGTTGGCGTTGCGCGCCGCCTTCCACGCCAGATCGGCCTGCCCGCTGACATACCGTGTCACCGCACCACGCGGAAAACCGGTGATCCGCACAGCCTGCGCCAGCAATGCACCGGCCTCGACAAGGCGCGCCACGCGCACCCGCTGTTCGCCGGTCAGATCGATCCGTTGAGCCATTTTGCATCTCGCACAGAAGGGGAAAAAAGGATCGGGGCGGGCCACACCCGGGAGGAATGGGTATTGCCCGCCTCGCTGGACGACTTGCCGATGGGGCCACCCGGTCGTCCCGGTCGGGTGCACAAGGGAACCACTCAATTCCCGCCCCGGCGCACGTGAAACCTGTTGGGCGCGGCGGGCGACAGCCCACCCACCGCGCCCGCACCGGCGGGATCGGCCGCGCGCGTCCCCATCGCGCAGCCGCTCAACCGCCTGTGTTCGTGAAACCGCACTCATGACGGTTCGCCCTTGACACGCTGGAAAAACTTTTCCGCGCGCCGCCTGCACGTCGCCGCCGCGCGGAAATCCTCGTAACAATGCGCCCGGTTTTTCCGCCGGACATACTGCCGCCACCAGAACCGCGCGCACATCCGCCACCACACCTTTTGCCAGCCGTGAGACATCACAGACGCCCCTCGATCAGTTCAAACACCGCCTCGGCCCCGGCCAGCGCCATCACCCGCGTGACGTACCGAAATGCAGGCGCGTTATCGCCGCGCAGCCAGTTGCGCACCGTGCGGTGGTGCAGCGGGCGGTTTTCAGTGGTCAGCTGCTCGGCCACCAGTTCGGCAAGTTCGTTTTCCGACCCCGCCTCGGGAAACGCCCGCCACAATTGACGCGCAAACCAGTCAAGATCGGCGTCGACATCCGGGCGCGCATTGGCCCGATGCCGGGCCGGTGATTTTCTGAAAGACTTTTCCAACGCTTGTGCCCCATGATTGATCCGTGGACGATCAACTGAAACACTCAGCAAAGGACGGGGCGCGGCGGTCATGCTGCGCCCCGCAACAGATGGCCCGGGCAGGTGTTCAGACCCGCCCGGGCCGCTTCAAATTCCATCACAAGACCGGAGAGCGAAATGACAGAACCCAAACCCCAACCATACATGAACAACGGTACCGTGCAGTTTTTCAACGCCGTAGAGCCCCGGCCCGCCAGAACCGAAACCTCTGGCAACGTCACGATCAACAACAACGGCACACCGGGGCAACCAGCCCATTTCAAGGTTAACTTCATCATCACGGCCCCCTGCGACTTGCTGGATCTGGTGCACAATGTCTTACACTGGACATGCGTTGTTCCAGCAGACACAGACGAAGCTCAATATCGGCAAGTCGAGGATCAGGCGGCACAGCGTCTGCCCAGCCATCTGCGCGCGTTGGCAGATGCGCTTGAGACCCAGATTGCCGAAGCAACCGAAAAGCGCCACCAAGCCAAGCGCAAAGACGATTGATCCGTGGACGATCAGTTGGAGCAAATGAGGAAGGACGGGGCGCGGTCGTCATGCTGCGCCCCGTTCATCTGTCGCGGTACTTGCGAGAATTAGAAAATTATGCACTCTGGAAGAATGAACAATGACCCTTGGAATCGCCCGCGCCCGCCCACAACCGAACCGCCGGTGGTGCGCCGCAACGCGCCCGCGTCCGCCGCACCGCCCAAGGCAGGCAACGCCAAGACCTGTCCAAACTGTGACGCCGTTGTCTCGCCAAAGGCGTTCGACTGCCCCGGCTGCGGTCACCCTTTGCGAAAGGCGCGTCGCGGCCCGATTGGCTGGACGCTGAAATGGCTGTTCATCGCCTTCAACCTGGTGATGGCGGTCTTGCTGTTCGCCGGTCTCGGATCGGTCGGAGAAACGATGAACACCGCAACATCCGAGGCGGAACGCGCTGGAACCGCCATCGGCGCAACCATTGGCACGGGCTTGGTTCTGGTCTTCTGGATGGCCGGTGCGGTCATCCTTGGACTGCTGGTGCTGCTGACCCGCCCGAAAAAGTAACTGGATCGAACCGGGGAACGTCATGCTGCGTCCTCAATCGAGCAATCTCTGGCCTTCAGCTTACTGAAACTGAACAGAGAGAAGTTGGGCGGGGCTATTCCAGCTTCACGCGCCAAGTCGCATGTTGCGCAGAAAAATTTTGTAGGAAGTGCACCAGCGGCAATGTGGGTGTGCAGGGTTGTCGGCTTCATTCCAAGCCTCGGCGCTACCCTTCGGTAGCCGCCCAAAGCTTCCACAAACTGTCTTGCTGTCTGATCCATATAGAAGGGTTAATCCGATATTTTCGGATTTTCAAGCACGAATGTGTGGCCTCTTCGATTTTCTCGGATCGACCGGTATAAGTCGCGCATGGAAATGACGCGCAATGAGAGCTTAGCGAGGTATCGTGACACGTCAGTCGCAGCGATCTCGCTGCGACTGCGCGCCGCACTTAAGGTTGCACAAATCAGTCAGAAAGACATGGCGGCACAACTGGAAATCAGCCCTACAACGCTCAACTCACAGTTTACCAAAGGACGCCCCTCAAACGATACAATGGTTTTTTTCCACAGAAATCATAGGGTTGATCTAAATTTTATTATTCACGGCGATCTGGCACAACTTTCAGGCGACGTACAAAACGCATTAATAGCGGCTCTCGCTGATGAAGCGTAAACCTGAAATTGCCTAGGTAGTTGACGTTTACGCCCAGTTTTCGAGCGAGAATCAGAAGTCTAACCCACATGCTGAAACCCCCCTGTGACCGCCGCAGTGTTCTTGGTTTGATCTCACACGTCAACTCACTTGGGCGACCTGCATACCATTAGCCTATCCGATTATTTCGGATTTTTCAATTTACAATCCGAATATTTCGGATATAGGTTGCCCCATCACCCTTGATGGAGCCTCACCATGAACGCGCGCCCGATATTCCAGCATCCAGGCATCGCCGTCTTCGCGCTTGCCGCCCTCGCCGCCTGCGCACAGTCGCCCGACGCTATTGCCCCGGTCAACATGGGCAACGCGTTCGCCGCCACAGCCTGCCGCCAGGCACAGGCCGATCTGATCACCGAGCGCCAGAGCCTCGCCGCACTGTCTGCCCAACAGCAGAACGCGGTCGCCGGTGACGCCATCGGCGTGTTCCTGATCGGTGTGCCAATGGCCAGCCTGACCGGCGGCGACAAGGCCGGTCTGATCGCCGCCAGCAAGGGCAAGATCATTGCCCTGGAAACGCGGGTGGCGTCGTGCTGAACCCCAGGCACCATTCAACCACACCCAAGCTCATCAACCTGTCGGCCTTTCGCGCCCTTGACGGCGACACAGGCGCGGCAGGCTTCACCACACCCCAGGGCCGGGTGCGCGAAAAAAAGATGCCCTACGGCTGGTGGATACTTCCCACGATGGTGGTTGGCGCACTCCTGTGGACGCTGATTATCAAGATGATCCTGAGGTGGGTGTGGTGACCGCCCTGCCGCAATTCGCCCGGTTCTGGATGATCTGCCGCAAACCCACCCGGCTGGATGGGAGAACCGAACCGCGCCAGCGCTATTCCACCCGCGCCGATGCCTTTCACGACGCACAGCGTCTGGCCGACCAACTCGACGCGCCGTTCCTCATTCTCGAGGCGGTTGAAATCATCCGCCCCGGCACCAATCAGAAAGGGCTTGACCTGTGACCCCTGAAATTCACCTGCTGACCCGCATTCTCGAATCCGCCGAACTGCTGGGCTACGTCGGACGCGCCCAGATGGTGCTGCACACCGTCCAGTGCCACGGCACGATGAGCGCCCGCGCGCGCGGCCCCCGCGATTTTACCGAACCTCTGACGATCCTTGACGCCCTGGGCGCCATCGGCGAGGGCGAAACAATCGACATCGCCGTCGCCGGATGGCTGCGCAGCGCGCGGGCCGAGCTGTGCCGCCTGCGCCGGATCGAACGCGCGCTTGCCACCCTTGCCGCGCCCGCATCGCCCGACGAATGCCGCGCCGCCTGTGAAACCCTGCTCACCATGTCGCCCCGGTTCGACCACGTCACGCTGGCCCGCCAGCACCTTGAAACCCTGCCCCCGGCCCGCGCCCATGCCCACGCTGCCGAGTGACACCAAGAATTAACGCCACACCACTGCACGACACGACACAACACGCCACGCCACCACGCAACACAAGGACCATCCCATGAGAACCGCAACCTGCCATCTTTTCTCGGCCCAGCCCTACTCTCAGTCACGCAGCTATCAGCACGAGGTTGAAAAACCCGCGAAAGGCAAACACGACGAACACGACAAGCTGCACTGGCGCAAACACTGCCACGTCAATGCACAGGGCAACATCATCATTCCGCAGATGGCGTTTAAGATGGCGCTTGACGAAGCGGCCCGCATGATGGGCGACCGCATCCCCGGCAAAGGTCAGTCCACCTATACCAAGTATTTCAAAGCCGGAATTCTGGTTCTGGAACCCATCGTCTTGCCAATCAAGGCCGAGGATGTGGACCACGACATGATCTATTGCAACGCCAACGGTGTGCGCGGCAGCGGCACCCGTGTCTGGCGCACCTTTCCCCGGATTGATCAATGGGCCGGTGCGCTGACCGTGCATGTTCTGGCCCCCGAAATACCCAACGAACTGTTCGAATCCTACCTGAAACAGGCCGGATCGTTTGTCGGCATTGGCCGGTTTCGCCCGCAGAACGGCGGCTTTTATGGCCGCTTCGGGGTGGAACGGACCGACTGGAGTTAACCGCCACGGCACGGCGCAACACGTCACCCCACGCCACTACACTGCACAACGCAACGCAAGGACCACCCATGATCACCACCAGCCCGGAAAACGCCGCCGACATCGCAACCCTGAAAACCATGCTTTCGGCGGCACCCATCGGCCAGACGCTCAGTTATGCTGCGATGACCGTGGCCATTGGCCGCGACGTGAAAGACCGCCCATGGATCATGATCGCCGCCCGAAAAGAAGTTGAAAAAGAAACCGGCGGCCTGTTTGAAACCGTGCGCGGCATTGGCGTTCAGCGCCTGCCATCGGCAAAAATTCCCGACGCGGGCCTGCACACCCTGCGCAAGTTGCGCAAATGCGCAAAACGCGGCGCCGAACGGCTGGCCAATGTGCGGGTCAACGATCTGTCGAACACCGAAAGACAGCAGGTGATCGCCTATCGCAGTCAGCTTGGCGCAATCTCTCTGATCGCCGATGGCCGCAAGACGCAGAAGATCGTGCCTAACCTGCAAAGCGGCGAACCCTTGCCCGCCGGTCGCGTTCTCGAACTTTTCACGCGCGGCGCCCATGCTGCCGAGTGACACCCTGCCCCGGCGCGCGGGCATCCTGTGCGGCGATCCGCGCTTCCAGCGCTTTGCCGCCGAACGTCTGGGCCTTGCCGGGCACCAGCTGACCAACAGCGCTGCCTCGGAATACCTGCGCCGCTTCTGCCACATCGCCTCCCGCCGCGACCTGACAACCGACCCCGCCGGCCAATCGCAGTTCGCCATCCTGCGCACCGAATTCGACCGCTGGCTGGGCAAGATCGCTCCCCCACGCTGACCCGTCGCACCCAACCGAAAGGACACCCACCGTGATGACCAAAGCCAAACCGCCCGCCCGGATTTCGCCGCCCGAGCCCCACGATCACTATCTGATCCGGGGCATCGAACATCTGTTCACGCTGTTCGATGGTGGCGACTTTCTGGCCCAGTTGATGACCGGGCATCAGACGCTGATGCAGGACCTCAGCGAACACAACGCCGAACACGGCTCAAAGGGGTGCCAGGGCGACATGACGATCAAGGTCTCCTATGCCGTCGGCAATGCAGGCGACGTGGGAATGGGCGCGCGGGTCACCTTTACCCCGCCGAAAAAACCGTCCAGCAGCGCCGCCGCCTACATCAACGACGCGGGCGAGCTGACGCTCTATTCCCCGATGATGGCCCGCATGCACCGCCCGGTGCGCGACGCCACCCCGCACGATCCCGAAACCGGCGAAGTGCGCGACGCCGACTGATCCCCTCAAACCCCGAAAGGAAACACCATGCCCGAAAACACCAACCCCACGATCCTGCCCGAGAATACGGCGCAGACCGTTCAGAAACTGATGCAGTCGATCGGCCCGCACGAGGTGATCGACAACCCCGATGGCGCGGGCACCGTATATCCGCACATCGTGACCATCCCCAAAGATCGCCGGGTCGAGGATCTGACAGCGATCCAGCGCGCCGCCGCTGAATACTTCAAACCCCTGCGCCGCAAGGGCACCGCCCGCATGGACCATCTGCAAAGCCTGATCGACTGGGCCAACCGGTTCAAGGGCGAAACCTCAGCCCTGTTCGCGAAACCCGACATGACCGCCCCAACCCTGACCTGCATCGCCGATTACCACGGGGCAGGCGCGGCGGCGGCAGACGGCATCGACGAAACCGCCAGCCACTGTCATCACCGCGCAATCTACAACTTTCCGCTGTCCGATGAATGGACAGCATGGATGAAGATCACTGGCGCGGCGCTGGACAAAGATGAAATGGGAGAATTCATCGAGGCGAACGCCAAAGACATCATGGATCCGACCCCGCCCGTTCTGGCGATGAAAGACGCCCCCGGCAACCAGCCGTGGGAAACCCGCCTGATCGCCACCGCCCGCCAGATCGAGGGTCGCTATGGTCAGCTGCACCAGCTGCTGGCGATGTCGAAGCAGTTTCAGGTTTACGAAACCAGCAACCTGACGGTCAGCACCAACCGCGACACTGGCGAATCCGAGATCCAGTTTCTGAACGAGCACCGCGCCAAGGACGGCGCAGCGCTCAACATCCCGAACCTGATCATCATCGCCATCCCGGTGTTCCGGGGCGGCGCCCCCTACCGCATGCCGGTGCGGTTCCGCTATCGCAAGATGGGCGGCGCGGTGAAATTCATCCTGTCGATCTACAACCCCGAAAAGGCGTTCGAGGCGGCGTTCGACGAGGCCGTGAAAAAGGCCGTCGACGAAACCGCCCTGCCCGTCTTTCTGGGCACCCCGGAATCCTGATGCCTCTTTCTGGCCCCCGGCAACAGGGGCCAGCGACGGACATCAGGAGAAAACCATGTCAACCAACACCGCCACTCCCTTTGCCAAAACCGGCTTCTACCGCGCCACCTCGGGCTGGGTTGCATATTGCAAGGCCCTCGGCATCACTCGCCCCGCCACGCAAGATGAGGCCCGCAATCAGGACAAAATGACAGATGGCTGACCGCACCAAGATCGAATGGACCGACGCCACATGGAATCCCGTCCGAGGCTGCACCCGCGTCAGCGAGGGGTGCCGAAACTGCTATGCCGAAGTAATGGCAGCGCGGTTTAGCGACCCGGGGCAGTGGGGACACGGCATTGCCCGCCGCGTGACGTTGCCCAATGGCACCACCGATCATCGCTGGACCGGCAAGGTGGCGCTGGCCGAACACCTTCTGGATCAGCCCCTACGCTGGCGGGCGCCCCGGCATGTATTCGTCAACAGCACTTCTGATCTGTTCCACGAGTCCATCCCCGAAGACTGGATTGACCGCGTGTTTGCCGTCATGGCTCTGGCCCCGCAGCACACATTTCAGGTGCTGACCAAGCGGCCCGAGCGGATGCGTCGGTACCTTCAGGCACTCGATATTCGTAGATTGGTCAGGGCTGCTTTGCCCTTTATTGCAGGCAAAGATAACGAGGTTGCGTTGTGGGATATACCCCTTCCCAACGTCTGGCTTGGCACCAGCATAGAGAACCAGATCACCGCCGACGAACGCATCCCGGTCTTGCTGGACACCTTGGCGGCAGTGCGGTTCGTTAGCGCGGAGCCGCTGCTGGGGCCGGTGCGCCTACCAGGCCTGATCCAATATGCCTCCCCAGGCAACTGTGTCAGCATAGACGGTGATTGGTGGCACGAGCCAGGTTCATGCTCACTGTGCCGCCCGGCCCTCGACTGGATCATCACCGGCGGCGAGTCTGGCCCCGGTGCCCGACCCATGCACCCAGACTGGGCGCGAATGCTGCGCGACCAGTGCCATGAGGCGGGCGTGGCGTTCTTCTTTAAGCAGTGGGGGGAGTGGGAAGCGTCGCTTGATCGTGACCGCGACGATCCAGATTTTCGCGAAGATTATAAGCGGAACTATGTCGACCGGGGCAATTCGAAGTGGCTTAACCTGGAGGGCGGAAGAGGATTCCACGGTGATCGCTTCCACGTGATGCGCCGAGTCGGAAAGGCCATCGCCGGTCGCCTTCTGGACGGTCGCACTTGGGACCAGATGCCGGGCGGGGTGGTAGGTAGGTATATCCGGCGGGGATCGGGCGATGTTTGACGCCCTCATCCTGCCCGAACAAACCACGGCACACCACACAGGCCTGCCGCTGATCATCGACAGCTTTGCAGGGGGCGGCGGGGCAAGTACGGGCATCGAACTGGCATTGGGCCGCAGCCCAGATGTGGCGATCAACCATGATCCCGTCGCGCTGGCCATGCACAGTGCCAATCACCCCGACACACTGCACCTGACATCCAGCGTCTATGCGGTTGACCCTGCCGACCTGGTGCGCCCCGGCCAGCGCGTCGGCCTTGCGTGGTTTTCGCCCGATTGCAAACACCACTCCAAGGCCAAGGGTGGCAAGCCCCTCGATCGCAACATTCGGGATCTGGCGTGGGTTGTGGTGCACTATGCCGAGCGTATCCGCCCCGAGATCATCATGCTGGAAAACGTCGAGGAATTTCAGGACTGGTGCCCCCTGACCGCTGACAACAAACCCGACCTGACCCAACGGGGCGCAACATTCGCCGCATGGGTCAAACGCCTCAAACGGCTGGGCTACAGGGTGCAGTGGCGACAGTTGCGCGCTTGCGATTATGGCGCACCAACGATCCGCAAACGCCTGTTCCTGATCGCCCGCCGCGACGGCAGGCCCATCGTCTGGCCCGACCCGACCCACGGCGCGCCGGGCAGCCCCGGGGTGATCGCAGGCGCCCGCAAACCGTGGCGCACCGCCGCCGAAATCATCGACTGGTCAATTCCCTGCCCGTCGATTTTCGACAGATCCGAACAGATCATGGCAAAGTACGGCATCCGCGCCGTGCGCCCGCTGGCCGACAACACCCTGCGCCGCATTGCCCGGGGCGTGATGCGATATGTGATCGAGGCGGCAGAGCCGTTTGTGGTCAATGTCGCCAACAGCAAAACCACCGGGCGCGGGCCCAACGTCTGGTCACAGAACGAACCTGTGCGAACGCTGACATCAAGCCCGGGGTTTGCAGTCGTCGTTCCATCTCTCTTGGCCTACTACGGGGATGGCGAAGGAGGATTGGACCGCTCGCAAGATCCCCGAGTTCCATTGACCACTGTCACGACCGCAAACCGCCACGCACTCATCGCCGCCTTCCTCGCCCAGCACAACGGCGGGCCCCGCATGGAAAACGCCGCTGGGCGAGCGGCCAATGCACCCCTGTCCACTCTTACGACCCGGGGCACCCAACAGCAGATCGTTGCGGCCCACATGGTCAACATGCACGGCACATCGCGCAGCGCGCGCGATGCCCGCGAACCGCTGACAACCATCACGGCGGGCGGTGGCCACGCGGCACTGGTGGCCGCGTTCCTGTGCAAATACTATGGCAAGGGCGACGGCCAGCCCTGCACCGAACCCATGCACACCCTGACCACCCACGACCGGTTCGGCGTCGTCACAGTGCAGATCGGCGGCGAACCCTATGTCATCAACGACATTGGCATGCGCATGCTCACCCCGCGCGAACAGTTCCGCGCGCAGGGATTCCCCGACAGCTACATCATCGATCGCGGCGGTGACGGCCAGTCCCTGACCAAAACCCAGCAGACCCACAAATGCGGCAACTCCGTATGCCCGCCGCTGGCCGAGGCGCTGGTCCGCGCAAATTGCCAACATCTTATGGAAGAAAGGATTGCGATATGACTGACGCCACCAAAGACCGCCTTGCCCGCGAACTTCGCTCTGTCGCGGACAAGGCGAAGCCGGACAACGCTGCCATCTATCGCACCCTGGCAGACCGGGCCGAGACTGGCGAATTCGATGACTACGCTGATGTCCATGTCTGCGGCCCAACCGCCCTATACACCGAGCTGATGGCCGCAGGGTTTTCGAAATTCGCATCCCGCGTGGCAGCCGGGGAATTCGACGCATCACGCGAAGAAAGCGAGACGTGGGCACGGCAGCAGACAGACCCCGAAACTGTCAGGATCATGAACGCGATGGGCATCGGGCCAAGCCGGAAAGGGGATCACTGATGCCAACACCAAAGCGCATCCAGCTTTCCCGCGCCAAAGGCTGGCGCAAGCCCGAGGGGGCTGTGGTGGTGGCCCGACCGACGAAATGGGGAAACCCGTTCACGATCGGAATGCGCGTCCTTCACGGCCTGCAAGACCCAATCGCGGTGTTGTTCTCGCGGCAAGACACTGTCGATGCATATCGAGATTTCATTTGCGCGGAGCACCCGATCGGCAAGATATTCCGCGCGTCGATCATCACCCATCTTCGCGGCAAAGACCTGTGCTGTTGGTGCCCGCTTGATCAGCCGTGTCACGCAGACGTGCTGCTGGAAATCGCCAATGCTCCGATCCGCGCTGCGGATACCTGACACCATGGGAACACTGCGCCGCCCTGTCATGACCCCCGCCACAGCCGACCCCGTGGTCGCGCCCCAGGCCCCGCGCGTGATCGCCTATGTCAGCGCGGCCACTCTCGCACAGCTGCTGGATTGCAGCCCCACCACGATCATGGAGTGGACCAAGCTGGGGCGCCTGCCCCGGCCCGTGCGGATTGGCGGCTCGAACCGCTGGAAATGGTCCGAGGTTGAAAAGCGCCTGAATTGCGGGCCTAGTGAACCGGTCGATCCGATTCTTGAGGCGGCGCGCGGTGGCAACAGTGCAACTTGAACAGTACGTCCAGCGCAAAAGGCGCGGTGCGCGCGAGTATTTCTATTTCCGCATCGTGCGCGCGGGCGTGGAAACCCGCATGCCCCTGCCCCACCCGTTCGATGCCGAATACCGCGCGGCCTATGACGCCGCCCATTTGTCGGTGTTCGGCATCACCCCGAACGCATTCGAAAGCCCCACGGCGATCAGCGCCATGATCCGCCAGCACCGCGACAGCGAACGCTACCGCCGCCTGCCCCGCGCCAGCCGCGCCCTGCGTGATTACGCGCTGGATCTGCTTGCCGATCGGTGGGGCGCGTTCGACGCGACCCAGATCAAGCCGGTACATGTGCAGGCCCTGTACGACAGCCTGGCCGAACGCCCGGCCACCGCCAACCGGCGCCTCGATGACATCAGCGCCGTGTTCGGCTGGGGCCGCACCCGTGGTTTTGTCGACGTGAACCCCTGCGCGCGCATCGAACGGATCACCGATTCCGAACCGCGCGAACCTTGGCCCGACACCGCCCTGCGCACCTTGATCGACCAGGGCCTGCCCCACATCCTGCGCCCTGCCCTGGTTGCCGCCTATTCCGGCCAGCGCCGGGGCGACGTGCTGTCCCAGTTCTGCGACAACCAGATCAATGGCGGCGTGTGGTATCTGACCCAGGGCAAGACGGGAACCACCGTGCCGGTGCCCCTGCACCCGGTGATCCTTGCCATTGCCGAAACAGAACGCGCCACCCGCCGCGCCGCTGGCGTCGTTGCCCCCGGTCGACCGCTGCTGCTGAACTCGCGCGGCGATCCTTGGACAGGTTCAGGCTATGGCGCATCCTGGCGAACCGAGCTGATTCGCCTCGGCCTGCGCCCCGGCCGCAATGACGCCTACACGGAGGGCCAGTTCAAACCCACATTCCACGGCCTGCGCCATACCAGCGCCACCCTGATCGCCACGGCTGTTGCCCGCAGCCCCGATCTGTTCGGTGGGATTGCCCGTGTCGCTGCAATGCTGGGCCATCTGTCACCGGCCATGGCCGCACACTATGCCCGCCGCGCCGAGGTGGAACACCTGAACACCGAAACCATGCTGCTTTTACCCGAGATTGGGAACGCCACCCCCTAAATTGGGAACGCCCTAAAACGGGTAAAACCTAAGCGCCTGTTTCAAAAATATAAATGGTGGGTCGTGACGGGCTCGAACCGCCGACATTTTCGGTGTAAACGAGGTCACTCAGACCCTACATTGCTGTTTTCAGTTTGCTTTTTGTTCCCGCCGACTGCGCAAAATAGACGGCCCAACGGCTGAATAAATTGTGAATTTGGGAACGCTTTCCTGCAGGTGAAACCGGCCTTAAATCCCCCGATCTTTTGGCAGAGAGTAGGAGATCCTGACCTCTGTCGCCCTGCCGCGGCACTCTTTGCACTTGGTGCGCCGCATCACATCACCAACCGTGCGCAGAGGATTCGGTCGGGCCAACAATCCAGCGACATGCTGCCCGTCGCTAGCATGACCGGCGGCGTACGAGGTGCAATGCAAAGAGAGCGAGGGCAAAAGTTCAAACGATAGTTTCTGATCCTTGTGAATCAGACCCGTCCTCAACCGAACTGATCTCTATCTTTACAGGTTTTGGGGGCGGAGCCTGCCAGGCCCGCAGGTTTTGCCCTACAAGATCGTAAAATTTCGGCACTATAGCTTCCAGATCTTCGATGAAAGTTCGTCTTCCAGAAAATCTCTTCGCTCCGGTCTCGACCAGTAGAATCTCGAAGGTATGAGGCACCGTATCCGTTGGCTCTGCACAAATCGCCTCTGGGTCAGATCGCAATTTCTTTATCGACTCTAGCGTTGACTGCTTTCGGCCAGGCCAGTGCGCCCGAACGAAAAGACGGTCGTCATCTTCTTTCAGCATACGAAGCAACCAGTTGACCCGAGCTTTCGTTGACTTTCTATCTTCTGGACTGCGCACCTTCATCGCGACCGTTATTGCCCTGCGCGCAAGGTCAGCAGTCACCTCAATATCGCCAGCCGAATCTGGAACCGTGAAAGTACCTTTCAAACAGTTTTTCTCTGTCAGATAATTGATGCCATCCCTCAATCGCTCTTTCTGGTCTGCCAGATGTTTTCGCTCTATACGCGTAGTTACCGACTGACCGACGTGTCTCGACATTTGAAGGCTAAGGTCGCGCAACTCAGAAAACCATGCTTCAACGGCATCTGTTACGTCTGAACTTGTCTTCTTCAGGGTATCAAGGTTTGCAACAGCCTGCACAACATCCTTCCAGGAAGCAGGCATCTGGGTGAATCCTTCCACTCCTGTATTGGAATGTTTAAGCAATCTCAGAAATTCCCTGACAATAAATTCTTGATCTGAAGACTCAAATAGCTTCTTGTGCAGGAGGATTTCACACTGCGTTGCAATCCACATCCACGACCAATGAAACAGACCGCATTTTCGGAGATGTATCTTCGACAACTGCACCGGCGACAGGTCCGCTCGCGCAACAAACTGATTTGAAATTGTTATGACTGAGTCAATCTTATTAAGTTTGGCAGCATCCATGTATCTCATGACTTGATCTGCATTAATCTCTACCTTGCCGATCTTGGATTCGACCAAAGCGCTCCAAGTAATCTTTCCATTGGTAATAGAGATAAGTCCATCAGGCCTATTTTTTATTTCTGAATTGTCGTTCAAAATTATCTCTGTGAAAACTTCGATTTTCGCTCGCTTGCCAACCTTGATACCAGTCGACGAAAAAACTGCAAAAGCAAGATCTGGGACGACAGAGAGAACCGCCAAGAAAATTGAAGAAAGTCTATTTTCACGGCTAGTGTCTGCCAGTATGGGGAAAAGTCTTGCGCGCTCACCTTGTTTCAACATCGGCGGAAGTTCAATCGGTCCCATCGCAATCTCCTAGAGTTTACCATTTCAGCCGACATTCCCCAAGTGGCATGCCGTTTGATGGCAAGATTGCCTGATTTTCCCTGTTGATCAAGTGTTTTGGGCCTGGGCCGCGAGCCTCACAGGCCAACCCATGCGTCTCGCGCGCCTACGCCGCCGCATGCCCGGCCATGGTGCACCACCACAGCGCGAGCCATTACCGGCGCCGCCACCGGTTGTCACGCTTGCGGCGGGCGCTCACTTGACCCCCCACTTTGCGAAGATCGCACCCGTCAACCCGACACCACCCATGACGGCTGTCACGACTCCGGGAATGCTGATCTGCAACATTTGCGCGGCGGCGTCATAGCTGATCCAACCGGCCCAGGCAGCCGGGATCAGACCGGCGGCAGTGGACAGGACATAGGCCAGCAGTCGAATATATACGGCATTGTTCATCGTGTTTCCTTTCAAGGTGAATGTCAGAGTTTCGCCATCTGGAAATGCATCGCGTCGGCACCCCACAGGCGCACCGCAGGCAGCCAGCCGTGGCTTTCCATGATGTCAAGGAACGGCTTGTACTCAGCGCCGCAGAACAGCGCCTTCGGGCAGCGGGTGCGCAGTCCATTGGGCGCGGCGAAAATGTCTATCGCACAGCCATAAGCGTGCATCGACCAGCTGGTGCCGCCCCGCATCCGGCGGGGGTTGTATCCCCCGGCGTAGCGATCAAGGCCAATGCGGCGCCAAACGGTGTCACCATAGTGGTCATAGACACCAGCCAGCGCAGCCGTCAGGGCGGGCGCGCATTTCTCATGGACGCGCAGCCGGGTAACTGTCGTTTCCAGCGCCCAGTCCAGCCGCATCGGAGCTGGCGCGGTGGCAGTGGCAAGGCGCTGCTCGACAGTGCCGCCCGGCCCCGGCGATCC
>Ga0209390_10002174_pt1 | contig 35319 bp, 21 predicted proteins | sample BON01_FD_187212 | JGI IMG/M metagenome (GOLD analysis project Ga0209390, IMG submission 187212) | Freshwater microbial communities from Lake Bonney liftoff mats and glacier meltwater in Antarctica - BON-01 (SPAdes) (version 2) | ecosystem: Environmental > Aquatic > Freshwater > Ice > Glacier...
GGGGGGGGGGGGGGGGGGGGGGGGGGGGGGGGGGGGGGGGGGGGGGGGGGGGGGGGGGGGTGCGTGGAGAGAATGAGAGGCTGTCAGTGCCGAGACTACCGCGCAAAACACAGGTGGCTGATGCACACACACACCAGCGCCAAACAATACAAGTGTATAGTCTGCGGGCGCGCGCGCGGCTGTCCCGTACCGGCGCTGCACGCCTCGCACATGATGCGCGGCTGCGGGTCGCCGTAGGACGCGACGGGCCCCGAGAGCGACGCGCACAGCGGACACACCGCGCTCGCCCAGTTTTTCAGCGTCATCAGACGCGCCACCTCCTGGCGGCACGTAGCGTTGTTTCCGGCCGCGCCGTCCGCAGGGCCCTTGTCGCACATGTCCAGCAGGTGCGTGGCCAAGTTCAGAAACATCTCCTGGCCCGCAATGGTCTTGTGCAGCGCGGCAATGGTCTCGCCTGCGTCGCCGCCCGCGGGTGGCAGGGGGGCCAACACCGCCGCCGTGCTGCGCCGCAGCGAGAGCTCGTCGGCACGCAGCCTGGCGATGCTCTTGCGCGGCCCGCCCAGCACACGCGGCCTCTTCTCAGTGTGCTTGTCCGCGCACGGCGCCCCGTGGGCCGCCAGCCCCGCGTCCATGGCGTCCGAGAGCAGCTTCTCGATGACCTGGTCGGCGCTGCGCGCCTCGCTGCGCAGCTTCGCGATAACCAGCTCGGCGCTGCGCGCCTCGCTGCGCAGCTTCGCGATAACCAGCTCGGCGCTGCGCGCCTCGCTGCGCAGCTCCTCGGCAACCTGCTCGGCGCGCAGCGCCTCGTTGTGCAGCTGCGCGACAAGCGCAGTCGTGGCGAGGGCCTCGGCGCACAGCCCCGCGAGGGCCTGTCTGGAGACGACGCCCTCGGCGCGCAACTTGCCCGCCGTCGAGACGGCACTGCGCGCCTCGGTGCGCAGCTTCGTCATCGCCACTTCCGTGCACTGGGCTTCTGTGCGCAGCTTCGCCATCGCCACGTCTGCGCACCGGCCTTCCGCAAGCAGCTCTGCCATGCGCGAGGCTGCGCAGAGGGTCTCGGCGTGCTGCTTTGGCACGGTGGCGCGCGCCTGCTCGCTCAGCCGCGCGACCGTGCTCTCCGCGGCCTGCAGCGCTTCTCGCAGCTTGTCCGCGGCCAGCCCCTGCACCACCGCGTCCTCGCGCAGGCTCGCGACGGCGCGGTCCTGCACAATTGCGCTGTCCCGCAGTGCCGCGACAGCGGCCTCGTGCTGCGCAAGGTCCTCGCGCAGCTGGCGCACGTCGGCCACGCTGCGCTTCGACGGCTTCCTCGGGAGGCGGTCGGCCTCGTCAGCCTCGCGCTTGCGGGCGGCCGCTGCGTGCGCTGCAAGCGCAGCCTCCGCCGCGGCTGCCTTGCGCGCGGCGAGCATCGTCGCCATCTCCCCCTGCATCGCCTCCTTCTCCCTCTGCGTCTCCGCCATCTCGCGCTGCATGGCCTGCATCTTATTCTGCGCCACCGCCATCTCCCCGTGCATGACCTCCATCTGCTCCTGTCCCGCCGCCATCTCCCCGTGCATGACCTCCATCTGCTCCTGTCCCGCCGCCATCTCCCCGTGCATTACCCCCATCTGCTCCTGTCCCGCCGCCATCTCCCCGTGCATTACCCCCATCTCCTCCTGTCCCGCCGCCATCTCCCCGTGCAGCGCCGTGCGTTCGAGGAGCACGGCGTCCCGGTGCGCGGCGAGCTCGGCGGCCTCCACCCGCAGCGCGCGCACCGCCTCGCCCGCTTCGGCGGAATCCCGCAGGTGCCCGCCGCCGCAGACGGGGGGGGGCGCGGGCAACCCGCTGCGAATGCCGTCGAGCGCGGACAGGATGCGCTGCTCGGCGTCGCGGGCGGCCTCGCCGTGCTGGCGCTGCGTGTGCGCGGCGGTCCACTGCAGGCTCTCGATGACGCCCGCGTACTGCACGGCCTGCGCCTGCAGGAAGCTGATGCTCGCGGCCTGCTGCACCGTCTGGTTGTGCAGGTTCAGCAGCTCGCAGCGCGCGTCCCACGCCGACGGCGCCGCGGCGGGGCGAGTGTGCCGCGCCGCGGCGTCCTGCATCTGCGCAATGTGCGCGTGCAGGCCGTGGAAGATAAAGTCAACCTTCTCCTGCGTCGTCCAGCCCTTGTCCTCGACCAGCAGCCCGTGCACAATCAGGTGCAGGGGGCGCTCGACGCGCCTGGTGCTGCACAGTTCCCGCACCGCGCGCAGGATGCGCCGCCGCAGCGCCTCGTACCAGTACGGGGGCGGCATCGCGCAGAGCTGCGCGGCGCACTCTGCGCCCGACGACGCGTGCTCAAACGCCACAAAGAGCGCCTCGAGCTGCGCCGAGAGCTGCGGGGGGCGCCCGAAAAAGTCCGCCGAAACCGCGGGGTCGGCCTCGGGGAGCTCGTACGCGCCGAGCCAGCCGGGCCCGGGCCCGGGCCCGTCGACCTGCGGCTGCTTGTCCTCCGCGCCCGTGGAGACGCGCTGCCGGCTCAGGCTGCGGGCGCGCCGCGACGCGCGCGACATTCCACGACCTTGCTGCTCGCGAGGCCACGGCACAGCGGGCGCCGCGCTGAGGGCGCGAGGGGGAGGCGTGTTTGCGAGCGGCTGCGGGGTCGAGCGTGCAGATGTGCACGGCTGCGGGGCTGCTCTGCGTCGGGTCGCACCGCGCCGAAAATGAACGGGTACGGGGTCGCAAGAGACAGGGCCCCGGTTTTGGGGTCACGTGCAAACTAAAAAAAAAAATCAAAAAAAAAGCCCGTCCACCCCCCCCCGCGTCTGCGGGAAGCGGAGTCGCATGACGCACTCGCGCGCGAGCCCCCGGAAGAAAATTCGGCAAACACCGCCACTCTCGCACGCGCGCCGCGCGCGTCCGGAGGCGCTGTGCACCGGTGTCGGATGGCGTCGCAGCAGTGCAGTGTCTTTGCCTGCGCCGCCTACTGGGAGCATCTGCTCGCGGAGCCTGCCGCAGACGAGCTGTGCGCGCGCGCGCTGCAGCTGGAGCTGCACTCTGGCTCCGTCGGTGCCGAGCTGCCCTGGATGGGGGAGCACACGGTGCTGCAGTACGCGCTGCGGCGCGCCGCGGGGCCCTTGCTCGTGGGCGCGCTGCTCGAGCAATGGCCGTGGCTGGCGCACGTGCGCGGCGACGACGCCTGCCTCGCGCTGCACACGGCGTGCGTCGAGGGCGCGCGCGCCGGCTGCGTGCGGCTGGTCCTCGCGGCGAACCCCCTCGCCGCTGGGGCGCGCAGCGCTGGCTCGCGCGAGCCTGCCCTGCACCTGGCGCTGCGCGCTGGCGCGTCGCTGGAGACGGTGGCGCTGCTGCTGCACCGCTGTCCGTGCGCGCTGATGATGGTCGGCGCGGCGGGGGGCCCGCTCGAGGTGGCGATTCGCGCCAACAGCCCCGCGCCGGTTGTGTGCCTGCTGTGCGCGCGCGAGCACGTGGGCTGCGGGCTGCTCGTGTGCGACGAGGGGGGGCTGCTGCCGATCGAGCAGGCGCTTGCCGCGCAGTACGACACCGGGACCATAGCGGCGCTGCTCGCCGCGACGCTCGACGTCGCGCCGCGCGTCTTCCGCGCCATGAACGAGGGGCTGCGCAGCCCCGAGGCGTTCCGCCTCGGCATCTTCATGGAGCCGCGGCGCGAGGCGCGCGCCGAGAACGACCCGCGCAACGTGTGCTTCTACGAGACCAAGTTCCACGGCGCGTCGCCGTGCGACGTGATCACGGCGCAGGAGATGCGCAGCATGGTGCACGGCTGGCAGGGCTTCGTCGGCCCCGGGGGCATCAGTGCCGCGCGCGGCGCCGCGATCGTGCGCATCGCGCTGCGCAGCGGCGCGGACGTCGAGACGCTCGCGATGCTGCTCGCGGCCTTTCCGCAGATCCTCGGCGCGCACGAGCGCGCCGCGCTGCTCCCGCTGGTGCGCAGGGGCGCCAGCATGCACGCCCTGACCCCCGTGGCGCAGGCGGCCGCGCGCGCTGCCGGCTCGCCGGGGGGCGAGGATTTGCTGCTGCTGTACGCCTCCTTGAGCGCGGGTGCGCTGCAGACGCTGCGGCGCGCCGCGCCCTCGCGCGACCACCCGTGCCCGCGCATCGCAGCATGCGAGGTGCACAGCTGGGCGCTCTTTGACATGCGCGCCGCGTGGGGGCCTGCGCGCCAGCAGGCCGCGCCGCATGCCAAGGAGGCCGAGACCGCCATCCTGGGCATGGAGCAGCGCCTCGCCCGCGCGATTACCGACATGTTCCAGAGCGCCGGCCGGGGCGTGCGGCGGCGCCTGCGCCTGCAAAAGAAGGGCGAGCCGCTCGCCATGCGCCTGCAGCCGGTGCGCGCGCGGCCTGCACAGCCACCGGAGGCCGTGGCAGCCGCGACAGCGCGCGCCGTGCCTCTGCGACGCGTCGTGGCACCCCCCGCAGGACGCACGCCCCCCCGAGCCAGCCCAGAGGGCGCCGCGGCGCCCCCTGCATGGCACACGCCCCCCGTAGGACGCGTGCCCCCCGAAGCCAGCCAAGAGGGCGCCGCGGCGCGCCCTGCATGGCACACGCCCCCCGTAGGACGCGTGCCCCCCGCAGCCAGCCAAGAGGGCACCGCGGCGCGCCCTGCATGGCACGCGCCCCCCGAAGCCAGCCAAGAGGGCGCCGCGGCGCGCCCTGCATGGCACGTGGGCCCCGACAGACTGCTGGCAGGCGCGAGGGTGGAGTCGGACCTGGCGCACACGCGGGCACCCGATCACTTTGCGGGCGCGGAGTGCTGTGTGTGTTTCAAGGCCACAGACTCCGTGCTGCAGCCGTGCGCACACCTGTGCGTGTGCGCGGAGTGTCTAGGTGCGTGCGCACCCTTGCTTGTGCGCTTTGCGCACAAGTGCGTAACTGCTGCCATGCTGCCTTTTGCGCGCGTCTCTGACAGACTGACTTGCGAGACACGTGCGGCGTGCAGGCGACATCACGTGCTGTCCCATATGTCGCCAGGACATTGCCGGCGTCCCGCCGATGTTTTTGTAACGCCGTCCGATGAATAAAACCACCCACAACCCAACCCAGTGTCTGTTTCTGCTGCGTTTGCGCGCGAGCGCGCCCTTGCAGTCGGTCCCAGGACCACGCCGCTGGATTTTTTTTTCAGACACCGCACACCCATCCCGGGGATGGCGGGTACCTGGGAGACCACAAAGCAAAATTTGGCGGGATATGTCGGACCCCGTGGGGGCTGGTGTATATATGCACGCCGCCCCGCATACCGGGGATCGGGGCAATGGCAGGCCCGCCACCCCAGAGTGCCAAAATACAAGAATCTTGGGCACACAGTGCGGCGACGCGACAGCCTCTGTGCGTACCCCGGGTGGCGGCGGCGATGGGCGGGACAGACAAGCGCAAGCTGCTGGACTCCAGCGACGACGAGTCGGGGGCATGCGTGGCGAGCACTGCGGGCGCGCGGCGGCGCGTGCGCGCGCGCTCAGAGCAGTCCAGCCCCGTGCCCGAGTGCACGCGCTCCGAGGCGGGCGGAGAGAGTGACGACGGATACGCAAGCCAGGCTGCAGGGAGCCCCGCGCGCGACGACGCGCAGTCGCGCTCTGGGGCATGCAGCGAGGCAGGCAGTGTGGCACAGGGCGGCAGCGAGGGCGAGGGCGAGGGCGGCAGCGAGGGCGAGGGCGAGAGCGAGGGCGAGGGCGAGGGTAAAGGCGATGCTGACGGCGGGGGCGATGCGGACGGCGCGGGCGATGCTGACGGCGCGGGCGACAGCGACGGCGAGGGCGAGGGCATGGACTTTGGCATCACGCTCGAGCCGCCAGACGCGCCGATGCACGAGCCGCCGCTGAGCACCAAGGAGTTTATGGACCTGCAGAAGATCGGGCAGCACCACATCACGCAGTGCTTCATGGGCGTCGACGCGCACAACGCGCCGCCGCGCTGCGACGTGCGCGAGCAGAAGAAAAACACCTTTATGTTTGTGGACCGCCTCGACGAGAAGGGCTCGACGCCCGCGATGATCCAGCAGGTGCTGTACTGCCTGCACATGGTGAACAAGTACTACCACGCGCTGCGGCACGGCTCGGACAAGGGCGACCACCCGTTTGACGTGCCGCGCGCGCGGCCCAACGACGCGTACACGCTGGTGAACTACGGCTCGTGCTACCACAAGCACCTCACGGACTGCGCGATCGTGACGACGCCGATCCTCACCCTCACGATGCACATCGAGCAGGCGAGCACCGGAGGGAGCAGCCCGCTCGTGGTCTTCTACATGCTGCTGCAGGTGGACTGCCCGATCACGCTCGACTTTGTCGACTGCATCAACCGCTCGTGCACGAAGCAGACGCAGAGCCTGAAGGACAGCCTCATCTGCCAGGACCTGCAGCGCATGTGGGTCGAGATCGTGCACCACCAGGCGGCGTTTGGCGGCAGGATGGGCGCGGACATGATGGCGAACGTGGGCATCGACTTCTCCGCGCTCTTTGACGCGGACTCGAGCCGGTGCCTGTGGAAGCTGTGCCGCCCGCCCATGTGCGTGCAGTCGATGCGCCGGCACATGCACATGGTCGCCGCGGAGTATGTGCGCGCGCGCTCCAAGCTCAGCTACAGCAAGGCGAGCGCGATGGTGCGCGTGCGCTTCCCGCACATTGACGCGGTCATTGCCGACAACGTCGACGGCCACGTCTTCGACGCCGCGTGGAGCGACCTGTGCCGCAAGAGCTGCGTCGCGTGGGAGAACCAGCACCGCCAGTACCGCGTCGCGGTCTACGGCGCGAAGAAGAAGGCGCGCGCGCCGAGCGCGCGCGAGCAGCAGGACGCGCACGAGGACAACCCCGACGGCGTGCCCGGCGGCGCGGGGGGCGACGAGGTGCCGCCGTTCGACCCGCCCGTCGTGTACGCGACGCCGACGTACATCAACTGGGACAACGAGGCCGTCGCGGACTTTGTGATGGCCTTCACCGCGGACCCCGCGAACAACCGCGTCTCGGAGTTTGAGCGCATCCTCGAGGAGCACCCCGGGGACATTGTCATGGAGGAGTTCCCGCGCACGATGCTCACGGTGGTCGTCGAGATGACGCTGCTGCTCCCGCTCGAGAGCCCGTACGTCTCGCTCGGCGAGTGGAAGATGCTCAACAAGGACTGCCTGCTCCCGACGAACATCACGCTCCCGATCCTGATGGTGCAGCACCAGCGCGAGCTCGTGAACCGGCCCTCGCTCTCGATGTTTGTCGGCGACACGCACGGGCTCTCCAAGGACGTGCTCACGATGGCGGACATGCGCCAGATGCTGCTGAGCACGAGCATGCCGACGAACAGCATGATGTACTTCCGCGCGCACAGCATCTACGAGCTGCAGCTGCAGAGCATGCTGCGGCACGAGACGCCCGCGCAGCGCGTGTACGCGTTCTCGATGTACCTGCTCGCGACGGCGTACCCGCTCGCGATGACCAACGCGAGCTCCGACACCGGGCAGTACGGCGGCATGGACCCGCGCGTCTCGGTCTTCATCAAGCTCGGCGAGTGCGCGTTCGCGCGCAGCCGCTTCCAGTCGAGCGTCGCGCAGGGCTTCGCGGAGGGCGCCGCGGAGGTGCGCGAGGAGCTGCGCGACGAAAAGTGGCACGTGCACGACCACCGCGGGACGCTCATGAGCGCGCTGCTCCTCGTGAACGCGTCGCTCGCGTACTCGAACCGCAACTGGCGGCTCAAGGCGAACAACGTCGAGCTCATGTTCCGCTGCATCATCTCGGACATTGGCATGAACATCTGCTTCCTGTGCTACGCGATGCAGATGACGCCCAACGGCATCGGCTTCATCAACTGGATCAAGAACTTTGGCGGCAACATCCTCAGCGACGGCAAGCGCGTCGAGACGCCGTACGAGGAGCTCGTGCAGAAGGGGCGCGGCGCGGGCGCGGACAAGACGCTCGGCGAGTACACCGACAGCCAGCACTCGGGCTCGTACGAGCAGCCGCCCGGCGTCGACATCTCGCAGATCCCGACGATCGAGGACTGCAAGGGCTTCACCAACGCCGCGTTCTGGCACAAGTTCACGGTGACGGTCGGCATGGACGGCAAGGTGCTCACGCGCCCGCAGTGCGACCCCGCGACGGTCTACTGCACGGACATCACGCCGTTCGACCCCAAGACCGCGGCGACGGGCGCGGTCAACCAGCACGAGAAGATGTGCCAGCTCACGCCGCGCAACACGCTCGCGGCGAGCGCGGGCAAGCGCACGACGACGGTGCGCAACGAGCGCACGCAGAACTTCGACTCCGTCGACCAGATCGTCGTGTACTTCTGGCGCTGCCTCGCGCTCGCGCAGAACCTGCGCACGGGCAACCCCTTTGAGCAGACGCTCAAGGTCGTGTGCTGGACGGTCGCCGCGGGCGGCGTCGACATGCCCGCGGGCGCGGCGTGGAGCAAGACCGCCGACGACGGGCGCCACGACATGGGCCAGGAGGGCAAGTACACGAGCCAGAACATCGTGCCGCGCATCAAAAAGTGCACGCGCCTGCTCAACCACGACGCCGTGGGCGTCGCGCTCGTCGTCGCCGACGCGCAGAAGCGCGGCTACTACGGCAAGATCCGGTCGTGCGTCGAGGCGCCCGTCTTCGACGTCGTCGCCAACATCGTGCGCCAGCACACCGCGTACATGCTCCCCGACGCCGCGACCGAGGCCGAGTGGGGCCGCCACGTGCAGAAGGTGCAGGCGCGCATGCCGCCCACGGGCCTGCTCCTCCACGCCGTGCAGGCGCTCGACCACCCCGCGGTGCACGCCATGAGCTTCTCGGACATCGTGCACCGCACCGCGCTCAACTGGACGGCCAACCCGTGCCCGCTCGAGATGCTCCCGATCTTTGCCGCCACCATGATCAACAACACCTTCGACTGGGGCTTCTGGCTCGTGCTCGGCATCTTCGCCGAGTTCTTCGGCGTCCCCGCGCTCCCCGCGCACGAGGTCGAGCTGCTCTTCGCCGACCCGCGCCACCGCGTCGCCGCCGCCGCCTCCGAGCCCACGCGCGACTGGCTCGCGGGCTACGGCTTCACCGACAACGCCAGCACCCCGCGCCTCGGCGACGTCTTCTTCAACAAGGCCTCCGCGTCCGCGATGGCGCGCTCCGCCGTGTACGTCACCACCTTCTCCGCGCCTGATGCCGAGCTCTCCTCCGACGACCTCGTGTGCGTCGTCGCGTCCGACAAGTTTGGCGGCGGCGGCGGCGGCGGCGGCGGCTTCTCCGGCAGCAGCGCCCCCGCCGCAGGCGCCTGCAAGGAGCGCAAGATCGCCAAGCACATTGCCAAGGTTTGCCGGCCCCCCCCCCCCCCCCCCCCCCCCCCCTTGCACTGTATCTATTTCCTGCGTGCGCGCGGCGCGCGCGCCCTGCCCCTGACCGCGCGCCCTGCCCCGCCGCAGCTGATCTTCGAAAAGTACGAGGACCGCCTCACGGCCGCGTGCAACATCACGACGACGGAGGCCCTCGAGATCATGCTCTTCCGCTACATGAACAAGCCGATGCACTTTGCCAAGTTCGGCAAGGTGCCCGGCTCGCGCGGCGTGGAGTCGGTGGAGAGCATCCTCTCGCGCATCGGGCACGACATGTGCAAGCCGGAGCACGCCGGGACCGCCGACGGCGACAACTACGTCGACGGGGCCGCGGCCGCCGCGCGGCTCAGCAAGAAGGCCTCGGGGCACTCGTACCGCGTCGCGCCGTGGGCGTGCGTCAACGCCGGCGGCAACGTGTGGCGCTTCGGGGTCGAGCTGCGCTTCCTCATGCTCGCGCGCGCCATCTTCGGCACCAGCCACGGCGTCTCGCAGACCTCGGTGCAGAAGGTGTGGGACCACATGACGCGGCAGATGCTGCTGGAGCGCATCCCCGCGACGATCTTCCCGTACTCGACCTACGTCACGACGATGCCGGACCCCGACGGCCTCGCGCTCACGATCTCGACCATCCGGTCGCACGCGCAGCGCCCCTCGACCATGATCCGCCCGCTGCCCGAGTCCGCGGTCGTCGACAAGAACAGCAGCTCGATCCCCGGGCTGCTGCCGTGCCGGCAGATGCCCGAGGACATCACCATCGTGAGCGCGCAGTGGCGCCTCGCCGAGCGCATGTCCGACAAGGACGTGACCGTCTCGCACAGCGACGTGCACGTCGAGGAGCTCTCGACGCCGCCGATCCCGCACGACACGTGGGTCTCGCTCGACCTCGTGCAGCGCGCGCCCGGCGGCGGCGGCGGCGACGCCGCGTGCGCGCTGGGCAGCGCCGCGCCCTACGCCTCCGTCGCGATATTCATACACGCCGGCTCGCAGAAGGTCTCGTGGGCGGTGCAGACCGCGCGCAGCGACCCCGTGCAGCTGCGCCGCCATGCCGAGGCGTTTGGCCTCAGCGCGGCGCTCGCCAGCGACAAGCTCGCGGCGTGGCGCGCCCCGCTCACGCTCCGCACGAGCCCGGGCATCGCCGCCGCGCTCGCCGCGACGCCCGCGACCTACACCCGCTTCCACCCCATCTTCCACCGGCGCGGCGTGCTGGTCGAGGTCCCGGTGGTCGGCGCCCTCACGGCGTACCTCGTGCTCCTGCCGTGGGACGCCGAGGACCTGCAGGGCGTGCTGCCGGGGCCCGGCCCCTTCTGGTTCAACCCCGGCACCATGGGCTACCTCGCGGGCGCCGAAGAGGCGCCCGACGGCGACAACTACTCGCAGCGCCTGTGGCCGTGCCTCGCCGAGGTCACCGAGCCCGAGCAGCGCGCGGCCAGCGCGCGCCCGGCGGCCGCGGCCGCGGCCGCGCGCCGCGACGTGCTCTTCACCGCGGTGCAGAACACGCTGGGCTTTACCGCCGCGGACGCGGGCGGGGACGACGAGCTCGTCGACGAGATCCAGAGGCAGCTGGCCGTCTACACCGAGGCGGAACCCGTGCTCGCCAACCTCAGCAGCGCGCGCGTCGACCAGTACCTCGTCAAGGTCGGCGAGCCCCTGCTGCTCGACGCGATGCACCCCGTGCTGCAGGCGCGCTTCGCGGCGAGCGCGCGCCTCGCGGCGCCGCTCGACGCGCTCAAAAAGGGCGCCACGCTCGCCGAGCTCGTCGAGCACGCCGCGGGCGCGGGCGTGCACCCGGTCGTCGAGTGCATGCTGCTCTACGAGCTGCCCGCGAGCATCGCGCCGCCGTGCGCGGACGCCGGCGAGTTCCTGGTGTGGGTCGGCGTCCGCCAGATCCACAGCGTCTCGAAGCACGTCGACGCGATCTACCTCGCCGTGCCGTCGCGCGCGCTCGTGCCGCGCTCGCGCCTCGAGGGCCTCGGGCTGCTCCCGGCGCTCTTTGACGTCTACTGCGAGTAGGGCGTTTTTACCAAACACTCGGCGCTTCCGGGCCCGTGCGCCCTCGCGGACGGACACCGGTGCGGGCGTAGGTTCGTTTACTGCGAGTAAGGCGTTTTTACTAAACACTCTGCGCTCCCGGGCCCGTGTCGGAGAGCAGGGGGGCTGTGCGGCGGACACCGGCTGCATAAAACGCGGGCAACACATGCATTCGTACGGGCGTTTATTCATAAAACACAATTGACACACACGCTCGCTATGTTTGGTGTGGGCGCTGTTCCAGAAACAGCGGCGGCTGGCTGCCCCGCGAGACCCTGCCGTCGCAGAGCCCACGCAGTCGACGGGGGGCTGTCCCGCGGTAGCGAAACGCCGCAGAACGGCGCGTATACTGCCTCCTGGGGGGGGGGCGGGGTGGCGGTCGGGCAGGAGGCGCGCGTGTGCACTGATATATAAGAACGCGGCGCGCGCCGCGTACAGACAATGACAGCCGTCGCTACATCAACGCAGACGGTGGTGCTGACGGAGGACGGGAGCGTGCTTGTCTTCAACCCCACTCATGACACGCTCGACGCGACGGTTTACGCACACCACGAATTCGACAGCGGCTTCGACCACGGCGTGGTGATGGTCTCCATGTCGCAGCATGACGAGGACAGTCACTTTTCGTCGGAGTTCGCAGGACAGGTTTGGTGTGTATCGGCCAAGGGAATGCTGTACTGCTGCGAATATGGGATCGCGTTGGGCTGCAGCCAGGCGGACTTTGGCTTTTCGAATGCGGTGATGGTCTCGGTGGGGATAGACCACATGCTGCTGCTGACCGCAGACGGCTGCGTGTGGAGCAAGGGGAGGGGCGAACATGGGGCGCTGGGGCTCGGGAGCCACGAAAATGCGCGCCAACTGGCCCTGGTGCGGTTCGACGCGGGAGAGCACGAGTCGCCGCGCATTGTCATGGTGGCTGCGGGTTGTTCGTACAGCGCCGCACTGACAGAGGAGGGGCTGCTGTGGACGTGGGGGACCAACACGTTCGGATGCCTCGGCCTCGGCGATGACAGGCATCGGCTCATCCCGACGCTGCTGCCAGCGCAGGCGATGGGCGACACGAAGATCGTGCTGGTCGCGGCGGGCTGCAAGAACACCACCGTGGTGGTCACCGTGGACGGCGAGCTGTGGGGCTGGGGCAACACGACGCCCCTGCGCGCAAGCAGTGGAGAGAGGCTGTCGCCGCTGCTCCTCGGGGGGGCGGCGGACTTTGGCGGGTCGCCGGTGCTCGCGGCGGCGTGCGGGGGAGAGCGCACCATTGTCGTGACGCAGGAGGGCGTGCTGTGGTCCCTGGGGGGCGTGGATATCGACTGGCACGGCGGGAGTGCCGGCGCCGCCCGGCGCGCGCCGACGCGCCTCGAGTGCGCCGACGCCGACGGCGCCGCGCCCCGGTTCGTGTCCGTGGGCGCCGCGCGCGCCACGTCGAGCGCGGTGACGGAAGACGGCCGTCTCTACGTGTGGGGGGTTGTCGCAGACGCCACGCATGCAGCGCTCCGGCGGGCGGACTTTGACGACGAGAGGGAAAAATACGACAGCTCCAAGAGGCTCAATGATCTGGCGCACGAAGCATCCTTTGTCGTCAATGAAGAAGCGCTCGAGGCGGAGGCGGAGGACAGGGAACGCGCAAAACGCCCAAGCGCGCGCGAGTACATCGTCTTCGGGGCGACAGAAAGCGCCGAAGAATACGGCAAAGTCGGGGGCGGCGGCAGCGCCGAAGAATACGGCAAAGTCGGGGGCGGCGGCAGCGCCGAAGAATACGGCAAAGTCGGGGGCGGCGGCAGCGCCGAAGAATACGGCAAAGTCGGGGGCGGCGGCAGCGCCGAAGAATACGGCAAAGTCGGGGGCGGCGGCAGCGCCGAAGAATACGGCAAAGTCGGGGGCGGCGGCAGCGCCGAAGAATACGGCAAAGTCGGGGGCGGCGGCAGCGCCGAAGAATACGGCAAAGTCGGGGGCGGCGGCAGCGCCGAAGAATACGGCAAAGTCGGGGGCGGCGGCAGCGCCGAGGACGAGAGAGAGCGCATGGCCGCGGAAGACGCCGAAGCAATCGCACGCGAAATGGAAAACGCGAACGCAGACGACTACGAGGAGGCATACGCCATGCAAGAGGCGCGAGAGTATGGCAAACAGGTGGAGCGCTCGGAAGCAGCGGAGGCATGCAACGCGCTGCGCAGCGAGCAGCGTCAGCGCGACGACGACCGGTGCGACTTGGCCGAATTGAGGCAACGGGGCATGCACGCCGCGCCGCTGGCGCAGCCCGTTCTCTTTGCCGCGGCGGAGCTGCGATACACGCGCGTCGGGCCCTGCCACCACAGCAGGCTGACCAAGTCGGAAGCCGTGACCTTTGCCATGGGCACGCACATGCGCCTCGGCGTGGATTGCGTGTACGCACCCATAAGCGGGGAAATGGTGCGAATCGTCGTGTCGACCGCGGGGGCCCTGTGGCCGCCAGGCCCAGCGGGCGAGTGGACGGGAGTGGTGCGCCTGCTCGGTGGCGGCAGGATGGATCCGGAGTTTGTGCAGGGCCTCCTGACCATGCGGCGCAACGTCGAGGCCGCGCGGCTCGGCAGTGCGGCCCGGTCCCGGGCGATTCCGCAGCCATAGCGAGGCGCGTCGCCTCGCGATTCCGCAGCCACAGCGCGGCGCGTCGCCTCGCGACACGCATTTCTTGTTTTTTTTTTCCGCATCCGACCCCCCCCTCCCCCCGTTTTTTTTCCAACCGACCTCTGCCCGCAGCCCCTGCCCCCGGACTCGTCAACGAAGCGTCGCTGCACCGCACCGCACCCCTGCCTCGACCTCTGTCCACCGAGCACACCGACAGCATGCAGGTGCTGCAGCACTCGGAGGGCGACTGTCTCGGGCATGTGCTGCGCTGCATCGAGCCGACGCAGGCGCACATCGACGGCGTGCTCGGGCACTGCGCGCGCGTCAGCAAGGTGTGGTACGCCGCCGCCACCGCGCTGCGCGCCGACGGCGTGTGGTTTGCGCCGTACACCCAGCATGCCGAGGCGTGGGCCTCGGACATTTCGCGGGAGGTGCTGTGGCCCAAGGCCGGCGCGGCGCCGCTCGGCGCGCTTGACACGGCCGCGCCGCTGCACGTGACGGCGCACATGCACATGGAGCTGTGGCGCGACCAGAAGGCCTTTGCGGAGCGCGTGCTCGAGGGCATGGCCGCGCACGCGCTGAGCGCACAGGCGCAGCTCGCGGGCGTGCGCGCGCTCATCGACGTGCTCCGCGAGCGCCCGCCCGACGAGCCGACGGTCGACTCCTCGGAGTTTGACTACCTCTCGGTCGTGGACGCAGGGGTCGGCGTGCTGCTGCGCGCGCTGCACGGACACCCGTGCGTGGCGGTGCAGTCGTCCGCGCTGCGCGCGCTGAACGCGATCCGCAAGCACGGGCGCGCGCAGACGCGCGCGCATTGGAGCACCGCCGCCGCGCTCGCGCTGCGCGCGATGGCGCTGCACCCCGACGCCGCGGGAGTGCAGGAGCAGGGCTGCCGCGCGCTCGCGAACCTCTCGCCGCTGCAGGTCCCCGTCCCAGGCGAAGCGTGCGTTGTCGCAGTGCTCGCAGCGCTCGCGGCGGGCGCGGGCGCGCAGCACTACGCGCTGCGCGCGCTGCTGGCGCTGCTGCAGACGCACACCTACGCCGCGGTGGCGCTCGCGGCGGACGCGGTGCTGAGCACGGTCGAGGAGCACGTCGTGCTCCTGGAGCTCGGCATCCGGCGCCAGCAGACGAGCTGGCCCGCCCGCGAGAAGCTCCGCGGGTCCACGCAGATTGTCCTCAGCGGGCTGCACCTGCTCACGCGCGTGGTGAAGGGCGACGCCACGAGGGGGCGCGTGCACCGCGAGCGCATCGCCATCAACCCGCGCTTTATCGTGGTGCACAGGGCGTTTATCTGCCTGAGCACGCTGCGCGTCTCGCCGTGGGACAACTTCTGCTCGTTCCAGCACGAATACCCCGAGCTGGCGCGCATGTGAGCGGGGTCGTGGGGGGTTCGAGCTGCCTGCCGCATGTGCTCTTGATGTTTTTCTGTGCGTTTGTGCAATAAAGGAAGTGCAATCGAGGCGTTTTTGTGCGCGGTGTGGGGCGTTGTGGGGCGGAGATGGTCTGCAAAGTCGCAGGCGCACGAGTACACGAATTTCTCGGTGCGGGGCAGCCCGGCGGGGCGAGGCCGGCTCGTGTATATAAGCAGACGGCGCGCGCGGGAGCAGGCATGTCGGTGTCGTTTGGACAGTCGATGGTGGCGTTGGTGACAGAGCAGGGGGCCCTCCGGCTATTCAGCACGAAAGACTCTTCCTGGAAGAACTGCTTCGATTGTTTTGGCGGTCAGCGCGTGGTCATGGTGTCGATCGGACAGTTTTACATCATGTGCGTGACGGACGACGGTGCGCTCTGGAGCTGCCATCGCCCGTCCACCGACAAGGTATGCTTCACGGCGAGCCAAGCCGTGCTCCCCAGCGCATTTGGCAATTCGCCCGCGGTGATGGTTGCCGTGGGCACACTTCATGTGCTCCTGCTCACAGCAGCAGGCTGCGCGTGGGTTGCCAATCACCAAGATCCCGCAGCGGTAAGCGGCAACCACATAAATGTCAACGCATGGAATTTGCTGCACTTTGCGTGTGCAGAGACAGGGTGGGTGGAGCCAACGCTCGTGATGGTCTCGGCGGGCATGTGGCACAGCGTGGTGCTCGGGAAGCAAGGACAGATCTGGACGTGGGGTCACAACGAAGAGGGGCAGCTGGGACAAAACGACACGGACGCACGGCTGGTCCCGACCCTGGTGCCGGGGCTGGCGACGCTGGGCAGTCGGGTCGTACTGGTCACAGCAGGTGCTTCGAATACCCTGGCGGTCTCAGAGGCTGGCGCGCTGTGGGGCTGCGGAAATGGGGATGTACTGCGCGGGGACCGCAACGTGAACAGCCCCGCGCTCATTCTGCTGGGGGCGCCGAAGGCATTTGGGGGGTCGCAGGTTCTCTCCGCGGCGTGCGGGTTTTTCCACACCCTGGTCGTGACCAAGGCCGGTACGCTGTGGTCGATCGGGTTCGGGAAATACGGCTCGCTCGGACATGGCAATTTTGTGCATCAGCGCGTTCCGAGGCGCATCCGCCTTCCCCGCCACAACCAATCCCTGTTTGTTGCAGTGTACGCGGGGGGGGTGCAGTCGTGCGCCGTGACCGCGTGCGGACGCGCTTTTGTGTGGGGACTCGCCTCTGTTGTTGAACCGATGCCCCCCCCGTCCTCCATGCACACGCCCAAGCTCTTTGCCGAAGCGCACATGTGGGACGTGTGCGTCGGGCGCTGCCACCGCCGCAGCGTGTTGCCGCCGCTCTTCCTGCTGGCCTTTGCCATGGGCACGCACGCGCGCCTGGGCGCCGCGTCGGAGGCGGATGCCGAGAGGCGCGTGACGCGCGCCGGGGCGCCCGCAGCCCGCCTCGCCCGCGGCAGCGCGCTGCGGGGGATGCCCGCCGACGTGATACAGCTCGTCGCGCTGACGGTGGGCTCGCCGTGGCCACCAGGGCCCGCGGGGGAGTGGGAGGGGATGCTGCGGCTGCTGGGCGGCGGCCACGTGGCCCGGGTGTCCCGCACGTAGGCGCCGAGGGTGGTATATAGGCGCCGCGGCACCCCCCCAACCCCCGCGCTTGCACCGCAAGCGAGCCCATGCTGATGGCCGTGGCGCTCTGCGGCGTGCTGCTGGTCGCGGTGCTCAAGGCCGTCTCGGCGGACCAGCGTGTGCAGCGTCGCGCGGCGTTTGCACGGGAGCGCGCCGCACCAGCAGCCCCGCCGCCCGCCGAGTGCCCCGGAGCGCTGTTCCGCGCGGCGTACCACGAGAAACGCTGCGCGCGCCAGCGGCGCGCTGCGCGCGCCGGCGCCGACGCCGACGCCGACGCCGCGCCGTGAGCGACAAGCTGGCGAGTTCTTTTTCGACATGCGTTTTATTCAGTAAAAAATGGCGTACACTTGCACACCGCGCACAGCCCCCTGCCCTGGCAGCTCGCGCGCACCCAGTTGCTCGTCCTTGATGGTCACCGCCGCGCCCGCGCGCTCACTCGGGAATCTCGCGCGTCCACGAGTGCATGGGCGGCGTCGCGCTCAGGCCGTGCTTCGAGAGCACGTTCTGCAGCGCGACCCGCGCAAAGAGCGGGTTGCGCGACTCCGTGAAGGACCCGTCGCGGAAGATCTTGCCGACGCCCGCGGCCTCGCGCTCGAGGAGCGCCATGTCGTCGCAGTGTATCACCGCGCCGCAGATGTCGCGCAGCATGTTCTCGAGGCGCAGCACGCGGCTGCGCAGGATGTCCATCTCCCCGGTGTCATAGCGCGGCGGCCTCGGGCGCCGCAGTGGCGCGATGCCCTCGTCCGCCTCCGAGCAGCGCAGGTGTCCCGGCAGGCGCGCGCAGCGCTGCGACGGCGGCGCAAAGGCGGCCACTGCTGCGGCCGCGCTCGACAGCAGCAGGCACAGCAGCGCGCTCGCGCGCGCGTATACTCGCATGTTCCTGTGTCGAGGCGATGCGTTGGGTATCGCCTTTTGCAGCCCCCCCCCCCCACCCCGTCGTCCGCAAATACATCCCGCACACCCAGAGCTCGGGATGCCCACGCATACTGCCCGGCACCCCCGGAGCCCGGGATTCGCGCGCGGCGGGCACGGACGGCACGGCGCGCGCGCATGCGGACACCGAGCCGCCGGCGGCGCGCACCGCAGAAAGAAGACGGCAGTGGGCGCGTTGATGTACCCCGTGGCGTATCGGGAGATGGCAGCACCAGTGCAGGCAAAGGCGGCAAGGGTGGCGGCGAAGGTGGCGGCAAGGGTGGCGGCGAAGGTGGCGGCAAGGGTGGCGGCGAGGGTGACGGCGAGGGTGGCGGCAACGGTGGCGGCAAGGGTGGCGGCAAGGGCGCCGGCCAGGGTGGCGCCAAGGGCGCAGGCCAGGGTGGCGGCGAGGGTGGCGGCGAGGGTGGCGGCGAGGGTGGCGGCGAGGGTGGCGGCGAGGTTGGCGGCGAGGTTGGCGGCGAGGTTGGCGGCAAGGGCGGCGGCGAGGTTGGCGGCAAGGGCGGCGGCAAGGGCGGCGGCAAGGGCGGCGGCAAGGGCGGCGGCGAGGGTGGCGGCAGGGGCGGCGGCAAGGGTGGCGGCGAGGGTGTGCCCGACGGCGCGCATGCCGACGGCGACGGCGACGGCGACGGCAGCAGCGACGACGACGAGGACAGCGGCGGCGCGCCCGGGGACGACGCGAAGAACCAGCTGTGGAACACGACGGCGCAGTCGCTGCACAAGCACGCCGCGGATCGCGCGAGCTGCGGACACTGCATCTGCTGCTGCCGCCCGGTGCTGCGCCAGGACCTCGCGACGCGGCGCATGCTGCTGCGCGGCGTCTTCCTGCAGCTGCACGCGCGCGCGGGCGCGGACCGCGCGTGCCCGCTCTTCCGCGAGCAGGCCGCGCAGCTGGCGCGCGGCGGCGACACGCTCGTGTGCTACATCTGCGAGCCCATGTGCAAGCGCGCGCAGCGCGAGTTTGAGGCCGGCGCCGTTGTCACGCCGCCCTCGGCGTTCCTCGCGCAGAGCCTCGGGTACCTGCGCGGGACCGTCGCGGCCGTCGACAAGCTTTCGTTCGTCAAGGGCATGCTGTGCTGCATGGGCGACATCGCGACGGGCACGGGGCTGCTGTTCCACCCGGCGCGCAGCAAGCACTTTGAGGTCCTCGAGGGCGTCGTCGCCTTCCTCTTCGCCATCTTCGAGACGTACCACTGCAACGTGCGCGACTTTTCGCGCGACAGCGCGCTGTGCCCGTTCCTCGTCGCGAGCGCGGTGCAGTGGCACGCGCGCGGGTGCGCGTTTGCGTTCGGCGACATGAAGACGAGCGCGCGCATGCGCCGGCTCTTCAAGGGCCCGCTCAACGCCATCTACGGGCGCGTCTTCCGCGGCGACGCCGCCTTTGACGTCGCCGCGCACTTCCGCGCGCGGCTGCTCGAAGCGGACCCCGCGTGCGCCGCGTGCATGCGCGAGCGCGTCGCGCGCGCGGACGCCACGTACGAGGCCCCGCTGCTCACGGCGCCCGCGGCGCTCTCCGCGGGCATCCGCCACTGGGAAGCCGCCGCGGGCGGCGGCGGCTGGGAAGCCGCCGCGGGCGGCCCCGCGGGCGGCGGCGGCTGGGAAGCCGCCGCGGGCGGCCCCGCGGGCGGCGGCGGCTGGGAAGCCGCCGCGGGCGGCCCCGCGGGCGGCGGCGGCTGGGCGTGGGTGCGCTGCCGCGCGGGCGGCGGCTGCGCGCCGCGCGCCTTCGCATTCTACCAGCAGTTCAGCGCGGCGTTCCCGCGCGTCTTCCGCGAGGAGAACCCGCAGCGGTACTTCCACGACGTGCTCGCGCGCTCGCTACGCGCCGAGCCGCTCGTAGAAGACCATGCAGACGGTGGTCGTGATACTGGGGGCAAAGATGTGGAACTCTTCGAGGACGGGGGCGCCGCTGTCGTTCATCAAGTACCACTGCTGGGAGCCGTCGAGTAGCTCGCGGCGCACGTGAGCCACGTAGTGCCCGTACGTCACTTGTCCCGAATGACACATTACGCCGCATGCCCTGTACCGGCTGACCGAACTCACCGCTCCCTCTGCGCTTGTCATCGCCACTAGTTTATAGCGCGCGCCTTGAAATGTCTCGATTTTTAGATACTCTTCCACGTCAAACGGGATTGTGCTTCGCATCGGTGCACCGGCGGCGTCCCTGCTGCTGCGCTGGAGGAACATCGAAAATACCAACGGAGCCGGCAGTGAGAATGCATTGGTTTCGGACAATCGCAGTGAGTTTGTCATCTGAAACTCGTCTTTCAACTTCAAAGTTTCCTCGTATAAAATTTGCCCAGACTTCTCGATACGATGCCGCAAGTGCAGGCGTTCGATGTCGCGTGAACCTTCGCCATCTTCTTCGCCGGAACCATTTTCTTCGCTCTCATCTATGTGTCTCAACTTTAGTGCAGAGTCTTCGATTTCTGTGTCATAAATGTTTCTAAGATGCTCGATGTCTTTCTTGAATAATTTGTTCGCAGCAGAGTTGGCGCCGCATTGTTCGCATTCGCCAACGCTGTGGTCCGTGCGGGCGGGTGCTGCAATGTACGCCGAATACGAGGTTGGCGGATTGTCTGTCGAGATGCAGACAAGCTGCGACACTGAGGCGTCCCTGTTTGGATCCATCTTATACCCGTACTTCTCGGTGCCGTCGTGGTCGGTGTACACACAATTACAGTTCAGCAAGACCCGTTGGTTGACAAGTTCGCTGAACATTCGCGATTGCAGCACATAGTTGCTCGTCAGCATCCCATCACTTGTTTTCCCGAGTGTGATGCCGGCGAAGAATTCATGCGCGTCCTGCTGTTCCACAGAGCCGTCCACCAGGATGTCGTTCAATACTGGCTGAAAGCAAGCACTGCTGTCGACGACTCGGTGTGGGCAGTCGCCGTACACCATATCGACGATTTTGTACAGAACCTCGTTTATGACGTGCCCCGGACCGATGGGCATCTCACCGCCCAGGCCCATGTTTTGTATCGCGCTGTATGTTTCGTAGTAGTCTACGATTGTGGTGCACGAGAACAGGCATTGCAGTAGAGCATTCATGTAACAAAACACTGTAACGTTCTGCATTGGTTTTGGGGTTCGCTGTGCCTCGTTGTGGGTCCGCTTGCATAAAACCTCCAACAGGCCCCAGCCGTCGATCTGCACCTGCAATTGTTGCGAGTGGGAGGCTCTGCGGGTCGCACATTTAGGAAGGCCCTCACTCCCAACCGACATCAGAACAACACACGCTCTGCATATTGCACGTTCATCACAGTGCCCCGGCTCTCCCCCCGCCTTGCAGCACCGCACTGCGATGGCCAGGCGTGTCAGCGACAGACACAGCGCGTGCGCAGCACCACGCCCGCGGTTGAAGTACCGGACCACCCTCGCAGAGGCGCTTGTGTCGCCCAGCATATTGTCCAGGGTGCGTCTCGTGCGGGTCACACCCCCTGCTGAGCTCGGGACAGCCTGTCTTCTGCGAGACTCCACTGCGTCCTGCCAGAGATCGACAAAACGCGCCACGGCAGCATCCCTCTTCGCAGCGGGACTGCCACCGAAGCCCGCCGCTGGCTGTTGCCAGCAGTCGCCTGTGCCGCGGCGGAGCAGCTGCCCCGCGAGCAGCGCCCCGAGATCGGGCATGGACATCGCGTGTGGCCGGCGCGCGCGGAGGCCGCGGCGCGCCTATATACGCGCGCGCTGCCTGGGGCGCGCGGGCGAGCGCGCCGGGCCCGAGAGGTCCAGCACGAAGTTGGCCGTCGTCATCGTCGCCGCGGAGAGGTCGGGGCGCAGCTGCACGCACACGGTGTCCGATGCGTGGCGCGCGTCGTGCGCGGCGACGTTGGAGCACGTGAGCCCGTGCGCGAGCGCGTGCAGCGTGAGGCGCAGCAGCGCGCGCACGTCCTGCATGCAGTACGCCTCGAGCTGCGGCCACGCGCGCGCCGCGGCCCACGCGACGGCCTGCGCGCCGCACGCGCTCTTGGCGGCGGGGATGCCGTTGAGCGCGCACGCGGCCTCGAGGCTCGGCGCGCGCCCCGTGCAGCTCTGCGCGAGCGCGCAGAAGTCGCGCGTCTTGTGCGCCCAGCGCAGCGGCGCGCGCGGGTCCAGCGCGGCGGGCGCGACGGGGCGCGGGTCCAGCGCGGCGCGGCGCGCGGGGCTCTGCAGCCACTGCCGGATCCACGGGAGGTCAAACTGCGCGCCGTTGTACGCGGCGACGGCGTCGCAGCGGTCGAGCAGCGCCGCGACGTCGCGCTTCATCGCCGCCACGGCCTCGAGCGAGCGCGTCTGCTCCGCGCAGAACACGTTGAAGCAGCGGTGCGCGCGCTCCGCGCGCGCCGCCGTGTCGTACACGACGGTGCCGATGACGGTGATCTCGTGCCGGCGGCGCGAGAAGCCCGTCGTCTCGATGTCCAGCACGAGCAGCAGCATCGCGCGCGCGCGCGACCGCCCAAGCGCGCGCGCTTAAATACCCGAGCGCGCGCGTGGCGGCTATATAAGCGCCGCGCCGCCTGCGCGCGCGCGCGCGCATGGTGCAGGACAAGCGCCCCCCGGGAAGACCGCCGCTTTCGTGGCAGCAGCACGTCAAGAAGCTGGAGGACTGGAAGGTCCATCACAAGGCGGAGTACCTGCAGAAGGTGGCTGCCATCAACCTGAAAATGCAGACTGTGGTGCAGTCGGAGAAATCCTCGCAAGACGACAAGGAAAATGCCGTGAACCACTCTGACCTGCAGCTGAAGATCGAGGCGATGATATATGCGCGTACCAAACGCATGAAGCAGCAAGCCCTCGAGAGCATGCTCGATGACGGGGGGGACCAGTCCGTGGTAAACGGCTTGATACTGCAGGCATCGTTCGCGCCAGCCGCTGGGGCGGGATCGACGCTCCAATTCTCGCCGCCCCAGAGCCAAGTGATCTCCGAGCCCCCCACGAGCAGCATGGAGTTTACACGTGGCGCTTACGCAGACCTGAACAAAGCACGCATCCGCGCGGACGGCGTCGGTTACCTGACCACCGAAAACACCATCATCCGCGGGTTCGACGGCATTACACAGATCACGCAAGAATCCATTTCATCCGACAAGTACGTACCGACGTTTATGAGCAAGAGCCGCGCGGTGCCGATGAACCTCGACGCTGTCATCAAGGACCTGTGCAAAATGCCCCCGCACAAGCTGCCGCCGACCTGCAGCTTCAGGAAGCGCCCCGAAGGCGCCAAGGTGATGTATCTCGCGACCTTTGTGACGTGGCTGCACGCGCTGCTGTGGCATACGCGCAAAAGGGACGGACTGCACGTGCTGCAAGACACGCACGGCTTCCAGCCCGAGGCCGCCGCGAAGCTCATGCTATCGCTGGACGTTTTCAAGATCGGGACAGGGGCTGGCGACAGGGACCACAGCGAGTACAGCCGGACGAATAGCGTGTTGCCGGCAAAGGCGTCCGGGGCCTCGCGGACCGCGTCGCTCAACAGCAAAATCCGCGGATTCGCCAGCACCCAGTCCGCGTACAAGGCCTCTGCCGAATGGCTGGCGGCCTACAGGCAGCTGTTCGCCGACACGCTGCTGCGGGCGCCGGAGGCGGACTTGCTGACGCTGTCCGAATCGGACAGCGACGACGGAAGTGCATCCAGCACGGTGCACGTGTATCTGATGAAGCCGCAGGTGGTCATGCTGGTGCAGAGGCTCACGCGCGCGCAACGCGTGTTTAGGGAGTCTGGTCTTGGGGGCAACGAATCCCTTGAAGCGTGCGAGGAGAGGCTGCGTGTGGAGTTCAAGAGGGTGAATGGCTGCCAGCCTGGAGCGGACCCGAAGAGCCTCCCCTTCCTCGGGGACACTGCGCGGGCGTATGCCGAGACGTACGCTTCCGAAAAATACACAACCGGCAAAGAGTACTTTCAGGTGCTGTGGGCGGACGACGAGACCCTGCAAGAATTGTTCCTTCGCGTGGAGAACAGTTTTACTAACATCTGCGATCAGGCGAGCTTCAAGGGGATGTTCTGTAGCGCCTCTATGGTGTGGTACTGCGACCCACGCCAGTCCGACGCGTTCCCGTGGGCTTCGGCCGCTGCCGGGGAGACGTGGCATAATGGTGTCACCCGGATCAAGATGACGGAGCCCGAAGACGCCTCCGACTGCGACGAGGACGAGGAAAACGAGGACGGCGACGAGGACAGCGCCGACGCGGCATACCAAGTCGGTGCGCTCGAAATCCGACAAAACACCCTGGACGACGCCATACAACGCATGGCGGAAAGCCGCCGATGCCTCAAAGACTCCACCCTGCAGATATTCCGCGCGGCGCACACGGACACCAGCATTCTCGGGCTGCGGTGGGTGCGCGCCGCGTACGCGGCGGCGGCGGGGGACGTGCGCCTCGTGCACACGGAGCTGCTGCAGAAGCTCACGGCGCAGAGCACTGGCGACACCTGCGTGCTGCCGCTCGCCGAGTGGAACGGACTGCTGGTCGAGGGCCTGTCGCACGCGTCCGTCGTCGAGGGGACGACCGGTGACTGCTGGAGGCCCGCGCCGTCTGCGTTGATGATCGACATACGCGAATTCCTCGCGCGCTACGGACCCGCGCCGCCATTTATCGCCGAATCGGGCAGTATGCCCGCATCGCAGAGCAGTGCAGGAGGCATGTAGCTGCACACACACACGCGCGGCATGGGGGGGGGCACAGAGACACACCCGAGGGAAAATTAGGCGAGCCTAGACCCCGTTTGTCGATGAAGACGTTTTATATATGCGCTTCAAAGTGCCAGGTCTTGCGCAGAACCTCGCTCGATCACACGCCGATCCGCGAGCGGCAGGGGCCGCCGCGCGGGCTGCGGCGGGTCCCGTGTGCGCGCCGCCCCTCCGGGCAAGGAGACCCTATATAACTGCGGCAGCAGCGGGGGGGGCCGCGCGCGCTCGATGCACAACCACCTCCACCCCGAGGTGCGCGCGGACGAGGCCGCGGGCCTCTCGAGCGCGGCGATCCTCGTCGGCCTGCTGGGCATGATCCTCTCGATCAGCGCAGACTTTGTGCAGATCGACGAGATGTACCCGCACTACGTCGAAAACTACCGCGCGAAGCACCCGCGCGCCCTGCGCGACTGGGCCGCGGGCGTGCACGAGATCCCGCTGTCGCTGTGGCTGCAGTGGCTCGGCGACATGAGCCTGTGCTACTACGGCGTGTCGACGCGCGACGTCATCATCACGCTCTACGGCGCGCTCAACACCAGCGTCATCGTGCTGACCATCTTCTCGATCCAGAAGCAGACCCTGCGGGGCAAGCCCGCGCACGACATGGTCTAGGCCCCGCGCGCAGCGGCGGCGGCGGCGGCGGCGGCGCGCGCGGGCGCCTCGGCCTCGCCCGCGCGAAAGTGCGCGACGACGGCCGCGACGAGGTCGCCGTGCAGGGCGGCGCACGGCGCCGCGGCGTCCTGGCGCGCGCCGAGGCAGAGCGCAAACGCGAGCGCGAGCGCCTGCGCGGCCTGCGCGGCCGCCGCGCGCAGCAGAGCGCTCGCGCCGGCGCGATACGCCGCGGTCTGCCGGACCGACATGTCGACCGCGGAGACGCCGCGCGCGTCGCGCTGGCGCGCGTCGCCGCCGAGGCGCAGCAGCTCCGCGACCGTCTCCTCGCTGCCGTAGATGGCCGCGAACATGAGCGCGGAGCGCCCGCCGGCGGTCACGGCGTGCAGGTCCACGCCGCGCTCGCGCACAAAGAGCCCCGCGAGCGCGGGCTGCGAGTGCATCGCCGCGAGCATCAGCACGGTGAGCCCCGTGGGGTCCGCGGTGGTCGCGTCGGCCCCGCACTCGTCGAGCAGCCGCAGCACGAGCGCGGGCTGCGCGAGGCTCACGGCGTGCATGAGCGGGGTCCAGCCCTGCCAGTCGGCCACGTCCACGCGCGCGCTGTGCCGCGTCGCGAGCGCGACCGCGAGCTCCAGATGGTTCTTGATGCACGCGATGAAGAAGGCCGTCCAGCCGTAGCGGTCGCGCGTCTCGAGCGCGGCGGCGCCGCGGCCGGCGAGCTCGAGCGCCGTGGGGACCCGCCCGTGCATGCAGGCCCACATGAGCGCGGAGCGGCTCTCGCCGTCGACGAGGTCGACCAGCACGTCGCTGCGCGCGAGCAGGAAGCGCACGACCGGCTCGTGCCCGCGCGCCGCGGCGCACATGAGCACGGTGAGCCCCGCGTCGTCGCGCAGGTTCGCGTCGACGCCGCCCTCCGCGCCGAGCAGCAGCGCGAGCGAGGGCTCGTGCCCCTGCTCCGCCGCGAGCATGGCGGGCGAACACGCGCGCGCCTGCCCCAGGCCCGGCATGCAGTGCGCGGCCGCGCCGTGCGCGCCGGCGTGGCACTGCACGAGCAGCGCGCGCACGGTGTCGGTGTGCCTGAAGCGCACCGCGAAGCACAGCGCTGTCCAGTCGCGGCAGTTGGCGTCGTCGACGCGCGCGCCGCACTGCGTGACCAGCACCACCGCAGTCTCGGCGTGCCCGCCTGCCGCGGCGCACATGAGCGCGGTGCGGTCCGAGGCGCTCGTGTGGTCGGTGCGCGCGCCGCAGTGCGCTGCGAGGAAGAGCACGACGGGCGTGCACCCGCGCTCGGCGGCGAGCATGAGCGCGCTCATCCCGTCGTTGTTCCGCGCGTCGACGTCAATCTTGGCGTGGCGGCCGAGCGCCAGCACGGTGTCGAGGTGCCCCCCGTTGACCGCCATCATCAGCGGCGTCCAGCCCTCGCCGCACGCCGCGTTCGCGTCGAGGTTGCAGCGCTCGACGAGCGCGAGCACCGTGGCGGTGTGCCCGCCTGCCGCCGCGAGCGTGGCCGCGCTCCAGCGCCCGCGCAGCTGCACGGCCATGTCCGCGCCACACGTCAGGCCGAGGCACTCCGCGGCCGCGGCGTGCCCCTGCGCGACCGCGACGAGGAACGCGGTCCACCCGAGGTCGCTGCGCGCATTCACGCTCGCGCCGAGCGTTCCGACCAGGCGCTGCACGGCCGCGACGTGCCCCTTGTGCGCCGCGAACATCAGCGCGGTCCACCCGCGCTCGTCGGAGAGGTTGGCGACACTGGGCAGCGGCAGCACGACGCGCGGCGCGTTGTCGAGCACCATCTGCGCGGCGTCGAGCAGCATCGCGGCGCCCCCGCGCTCGCGCACCAGCAGCGGGAACGCCGCGGCGTTCCCGGCCTTGGCCGCCAGCATCAGCGCGGTGCGCCCGCACCGGTCGCGCGCCGCAAGGCGCGGCAGACCCCCGCCGCCGTCGGCGGCCTCGAGCACCGCCCGCACCGTGGCCGCCGCGCCGGCCTCGCCGCCCGCCGCGCCGGCGGCGAGCATCAGCAGCGTGCGCCCCTTGGCGTCGATGCGGTCGACGCGCGCGCCGTGCTGCGCGACCAGCGCGCGCACGGTGTCCGCGCGCCCGTGCCTCGCCGCGCACATGACCGTGCTGTGGCCCTTGTTGTTGCACGCCTCGACGTCCAGCCCGTGCGCGCCGAGCAGCAGCTGCGCGACGGCGGCGGTGTGCCCGCCTGCCGCGGCCAGCAGCAGCGCGCACCACCCGCGCGCGTCGCACGCGCTCAGCAGCGCGTCTCCGCACGCGGCCAGCTCGCGCAGCGTGTCGCCGAACCCCGCCTGCGCCGCGTGCATCGCGGCGGTCCATCCGAGCGAGTCGCGCGCGCGCGCGTCCGCACCGTGCGTCTGGCAGAGCTCGCGCGTGACCTCGGTGTGCCCGCGCATCGCGCCAAGCATGAGCGCGGTGCGCCCGCGGCTGTCGCGGGCATTCACCGCGTGCAAGTGCGGGCCCGCAAGCAGCAGACGCAGCATCGGCACGCGCCCCGTCTGCGCCGCCAGCATGAGCGTCGTGGTATTCGTGTAGTCCGGCTCGCCGTGCGCCGCCGCGGTCATGGCGTCGGTGTGCCGGCAAGCGCAGCCAGCGACCCCGGATCCGGGGCAGGGCGGGGGGTTTTAGTTTTTTTTTTTTGTGTATTAAAAAACCAGCAGAAACCCCACGGCCCCGTGCCCGAGTTCCGCGGGCGCGAGCAGCGCCGCGCCCGCGCCTCACGCGACGAGCACGTCGGAGGTGCGCCCGAACTGGATTTTGTAGCCGTTGATGGCGACCGTGGCGAGCGTCGCGAGCTGCGCGGTCTTGTGCAGGTACAGCATGAGCACGCCGAGCGCGGGGTGCGGCTCCATGTCGTGCGCGGGCGCGGGCACCGCGTGGATCTCCGCGCTCGCGCGGTCGACGAGCAGCACGCGCGCGCGCGCGACCACCAGCACCCAGCGCGTGCGCGCGGCGTCGGGCGCGGGATCGGCGCTCTGCAGGTGGTCCGACGGCTTCGTGACGTGCGCGCGCTGGCCGAGCACGCCGAGCGGGTCCTGGCAGTCCTCGTACCACACCTCGAGGCCCGGCAGCAGCTGGCAGAAGGCCGCGAGCGGGCCCGCGCTCGAGTCGCGCTGCCAGTCCGCGATCGATGCGGGGGGGGGGCCCTGCCGGAAGAGCGGGTTGTGCAGGTACACCACCTGCGAGAGCTGCCCGGTGTCAAAGTGGCAGTAGTCGTGCGCGTAGTTGAGGCGGTGGCCCGGGCTCACCGTCTCGAGCAGCGCGAGGTGCCGGAACTTGTCCGCGCTCGGCACGACGTAGAAGTAGCGCAGCGCGTCCTGCAGCACGCGCAGCCCCGCGGGGCAGATGCTGAGCTCGCCCGCGGGCTGCTCCTGCTGCGCGACAAAGAGCACGACGTCCTGCAGGAACGCGCGCAGCGCGTCGTCGCGGCGCCGCGGGCACGCGCCGATGCGCGGGCTCCCGAGGTGCTTCACGAGGAACGCCCACAGCACGTCGATGTCGTCAATGTCCGCGGAGTTCATGCTGTCGAGGATCGCCGCGGAGACGCGCTTCACGCGCAGCGCGCCCGCGCGCAGCTGCGGCGCGAGCGCGTCGCACGAGCGCCGCGCGCTCGTGAAGAGCGCGCGGTACACCGTCGCGCGCCGCGCGGCGGCGTCGGGCTGGCGCATCGCGACGGGCTGCGCGGCGGCGGCCATCGCGGCGCTGCGCAGCAGGCACAGGCAGGTGTTGACGACCGCGCGCGTGCAGCGCTTGGTGGGGCGGAAGCGCGCGGCGTGCTCCGCGACCGGCTCGCGCTTGTCCTCGTCGTCGAGCACGCGCGCGTCCTGCGCGAAGAGCAGGAAGTGCCCGAAGCGCGCCATGCACGCGACGACGCACGCGAGCGCGCCGCCGTGGCCCTCGAGGCGCGCCCACTCGTGCTGCAGGGCCGCGAGCACCTGCGCGAGCGCGTCGTACGGCATGTCGTGCAGCGGGCCCGCCGCGACGTGCAGCTCGGGCCGCCCCGGGAAGAGCGACGCGAGCGAGTGCGCGGCGTGCTCCGCGTCGCGCGCGCGCGTGTGCACGCAGAAGTACTTGCACGCGAGCAGCCCGCAGAGGTGCGTCGCGTTGAACGAGTCGCTGATGTGCACCGCGGGGCGGCAGCACTCGGTCGTCCACAGGAACGCGCACAGCAGCCGCCGGACGTCCAGCGCCGGCAGCGCGGCGCCCTCCGCGCACGCCGCGAGCACGCCCGCGTTGAAGGGCCGCAGGAACGCGCTGAGCGCGTCCTCGCCCGCGGGGGGGCACGCGCCCCCCGCCGCGCTGTCGCGCACCGAGCCGAGCACGAGCGCGGCGAGCTCGAGCATGCAGGGGGCGCAGCTCCCGCCGCGCGCCGTCTCGAAGCACCCGCCGCGCGCCGCGCGCGTATATAGGCGGCAGGCCGCGCCGCCCGCGATACCCGGGGCATGGACGTCGACATGGACGGCCTCGCGCACGCGGGCGCGGACGAGCGCTTCCAGCTGCCGCCGCTGTGCCCGGTGTGCGCCGCGCTCGACGCCGCGGACAACGGCCTGCTCACAGAGTACGTCGTCGCGCAGGCCAGGACGAGCTCGCTCACGAGCACGGTGCTCGAGGCGCGCGCCTTCTTCGCCACGATCCAGAGCAAGAACCTCACGCGCTGCAAGTCGCAGGCCGCGCAGCAGGCGCCGGGCCCCGCCACGATGACGACGGACGACATCATGCAGCACGTGTTCTACTGCATCGCGCCGCACGCCCCGATCGTCGGGCGCTCCGTGCTGCACACCATCGTGATCAAGTCCGTGCTCACCGCCAAGACGCACGCGCAGGTGCTCGCGTCGGCCAAGCTCATGCTGCAGACGCAGGGCCCCGACAAGCCGCCGACGGCGTGACGCGCTCGAGTCCGTGCTCAGCGCCAAGACGCACGCGCAGGTGCCCCGCGTCGGCCACGCTCGCGCTGCGTCTGCCCGCGTCGGCCACGCCCGTGCTGCGTCTGCCCGCGTCGGGCGCGCCCGTGCTGCGTCTGCCCGCGTCGGCCGCGCTCATGCTGCGTCTGCCCGCGCGCTTGCTATATATACGCGCGAATCGCGCGCGCGGGGGACATGCAGCAGCAGCCGCGGCAGGAGCACTGCTTGCCGCGCGGCGCGCGCGGCGCGCCCGTGCTCGTGTGGATGTTCTCGGGCTGCGACGTCGACCCCGCCGCGCCCGACTGCACGGGCGCGCGCCTGCTCACGCTGTACGAGCGCCTGCGCGGGCGCGACGGGAGCATGCACGTCGGGCTCGCGATGGGCGTCGTCGACGCCGCGGGCGCGGTCAGCCTCGAGGGCTGGGAGTTTGGCGCCAACGCGGGGCGCGCGTCGGGCATGTGCCCGCTGCTGGTGCGCGCGCCCGGCGACCCCGCCGCGCCGCCGGTGCGCCTCGCGGTGCGCAGCGCAATGTACCTGCGCGTGAGCAGCGCGTTCGCGCACGAGTTCCTCGACAACTTCTGCAGCGCGGGCGCGAGCCCCTTTGCGCCGGTCCCGCTGCGGTACCCGGGGCTGCCGCGCGCGGGCGTGCCGTACCCGTCGCTGCGGCGCATCGTGCGCCAGGCGTGCGCGAACTTGCTGCCGTGCGCCGCGGCGCTCGCCGCGGCGCGCCCGTCCGCGCGGGCCCCGGGCGCGGGCGCCCTGCTCGGCGCCGGCGGGCAGTTCCCGGACGTCGACGAGCGGCTGCGCAGCTTCCACGCGGAGGCGCAGTGCGCGCAGTTTGCGATGCTCCCGCTGCTCAGCCTGGTCGGCGCGCAGGCGCCCGAGTGCACGGAGCAGCTGTCCTTTGCCGAGCAGGCGCGCATCCGCGAGGCCGCGCGCGGAGACGTCGGGCTGCACCCGCACACCGTGCTCGCCCTGCTGCGCGCGATGCCCGCGTTCGCGCGCCTCGCGGGCGGCGACGTGGTCGCGCTCGACGGCAGCGCGGTCCCGCTCGCGAGCGTCGAGGTCGACAACGGCAACTTCGGGCGCGTGCTACCCGACCTCGCGCGCTGGCAGCGCTTCCGCCTCGCGCTCTGAGCGCTCGCCGCCGCGGCGCGGCCGCTTGCGCGGCGCCGCGGCGTGCTCGGCCTCGTCGCCCGCGGGCGCCGCGCGGTGCGCGGCCGCGCGCTCGCCGTAGCGCAGCACGAACGTGCCCGCCGCCGCGTCCACGGGCTCGAGCGCGAGGTGCACCACCACGCCATTGCCGGCCAGCGCCAGCGACAGCGCCGCGCGCCGCTCCGTGCGCATCTGCTCGAGCAGCGCGAGCGCAACGTGCGCCGGCAGCGACGTGAGCGCGGGCGCGGGGAACACCGCGTGCACGGTCCCGGTGTGGCTCTCGCGCAGCGCCACGCGCACGTGCGCGCCCAGCGTGCGCGCGTGCACGGCCGCGCTCTCGCCGCACGGCAGCGCCACGGGCAGCGCGCCCGGCATGGCGATGGCGCGCGCGCCGCGCCGCCTCGTATATACGCACGCGCCCCGCCGCCCCCGGAACTTTGCTCGGAGTCGCAGTGCTGCGAGCACGCGCCGGCGCCCGCGGGGTATATATGCCGGCATGCGCGCGTGCGCCGCGCGCCAAAAAACCACGCGCGACCCGCGCATGGCGCTGGTGTTTGACAGAAACGGCCTGGCGGTCGTGACGTCGGACGGCCAGCTCTGGCGGAAGACGTCGCCGCCCGGCGACTTGGACGCAGAAGGCGAAGTCACGCTGGGGCGCTGTGCTGTGCCCTCCGCGCACCCCGTGCTGCTGTTCTCCAGCAGTCTGGCGGGCGGCGCGCAGGCGTGTGTGCTCGGAGACGGCTCGCTGTGGACCTGGGGCAACAACTACACGGGGATGCTGGGCCACGGCGACAGGGAGACCCTGGCCGTCCCCACGAGGGTGCACGGCGGGAGTGTCGGTGACTCGCTCGTCGTCCTGGCGGCGTGTGCGCAGCAGCACCTGCTGGTGCTCACAAGCGACGGGCGAGTGCACAGCTGCGGATCCGCCATGCACGGCCGCCTCGGGCAGGTTTTTGCGCACCCAGCCCCGGGGACTCCGGACGCACTGATTCCACCCGCAGCGTGGTTTGCGTACGAAAACCGCGCCACCCTCGCCGTCGTGGGCGCCGACGACTTCCGCGCGACCCGCATCTGCATGGTCGCGGCGGGCAACGCGCACAGCGTCGCGCTCGACGACAGCGGGTTCGTGTGGACGTGGGGGCTCGGTTGCTACGGCGCCCTGGGCTGCAGCGCCGCCGCCGCGCACCGCTTGCTCCCCGCGCGGCTGCCGCTCGAGGCCCTCGGTAACAACCGCGCGGTGCAGATTGCGGCCGACTCGAACGTGAGCCTGGCCGTGGCCGCCGACGGCGTCGCGGTGTGGGCGTGGGGACGCATGCACAGCGGCAACTCGCGCGTGCCGCGCAGGGTGGCAACCGCGGCCGCCTTCGGCGGCGCGCGGGTGTGCTCCGCGGCCTGCGCAAAATCGCACTTTGTGGTCGTGACCTCGGACGGCGCGCTGTGGACGTGGGGCGTCAGCAGGCACGGCGCCCTCGGGCACGGGCGCGAGCACAGGCACATCCGGGTCCCGCGCCGCATCGAGGGCGCCCCCCGGTGCGTGGCCGTGGCCGCTGCGCTGGACCGCTCCGCCGCGATGTCCGAGCACGGGCTGCCGTACCACTGGGGGCGGTTCGCGGCGAACGCGCCCTGCCGATACTTCCCGGAGGTCCTGCTCGAGCAGACCGTGGGCCCCTTCCACCCCGTGCCCGCGGAGCACGCGCTGGCGTTTGCCATGGGCGGACACCAGCGCCTGGGCGCTGCCTCGCCGTTGTTCACCGCGGCCGTGGAGCTCATGCAGCTCTTCGTCGAGACTGCGCGGGACGGGGCGGCGGGCTGCATGCGCCGGCTCGAGGGCGTCACTCGGCTGCTCGGCGGGGGGTTTCGGTACTCGCGCGGGGGCGCGCGCGCGCGCGCGCCTCGCCTTCTGCCGGGCGGATGGGACGCACCGCCCCCCGCACCCGCAGCGCAGCCGTGAGCTGGGTTGGGGCAAACCCGGCACGCCTCCCCGCGGCATATATAGGTGGCTGTGCCGCGCAGCGCCCCGCGGCGCAGCATGGACACCGTGCACAGTATGCAGGACATGCACGACAGGCAGGACAGGCACAGCGCGCCAAGCTTGGGCGGCATGGACGGCCTGCACAGCGCGCCAAGCTTGGGCGGCATCGGCGGCATCGGCGGCATCGGCGGCATCGGCGGCATCGGCGGCATCGGCGGCATCGGCGGCATCGGCGGCATCGGCGGCATCGGCGGCATGCACAGCGCGCCGGCCCGCGACCACTACTACGTGTGCGGCGTGGCGGACCCGGGCACGGCCGCGGGCGGCACGTTCTTCTTCAGCCCCGCGGAGCTGCGCGCGATCGTCGACGCGCGCGAGCTGTGCGGCGTGCGTGTGTGGCTCGAGCACGGCGACGCGACCAAGGAGGTGCTCGGCACCGTGGTGTACGCGTGGGTCGAGGAGGCGGGGCGCCTGCACGTCATCATGGCGTTTGCCAAGGACAGCGCGCGCTCGCGCCTGCTGTACGAGCTCATCGGCAACGGCCTGTACCGCGGCATCTCGCTCGGGTACACCGCGGCCCTCGACGGCAACATGGACGTGACGCGCAAGGTCGTCAACGAGGTCAGCATCGTGCGCGTCCCGTACCACGACACGTGCTGGGTCTACACCGTGACGGACGAGCTCCCGCCCGCGCTGCGCGCGGCGGTCGGCGCCGCCGCCGCGGGCGGCAGCTTCTGCGGCGGCCCCGGCGCCGGCGCGGGTCCGCGCTTGCTGGAACCCGCGCCGGCCTGGCGCGGCGCGGCGTGCGCAGCGGCCGCGGACGCGGGGGGCAGCATCGCGCTGAAGGAGCGCGCGCGCGCGGCCGCGCAGGGAGCGCGCGCGAGCCTGCGCACGGCGTTTGCCGCGCTCGGGCGCCTGCGCTAGCACCGCCCCCCCCCAAGCTCGCGCCCTCCCGCGCTTGCTGGAATTATGCGGCGCGCGCGAGCTCCCGCGCGGCGCGCGCCGCGAAATGCGCGACGCGGCACACACGCGCCGGCAGGCGCGGCGCGTGTTGCATGCCAGGGCCTGCGCGGGGTATATAAGAAGGCGGCGCATGCCGGGCATTCGCCATGGTCTCCACCGCCCACCCCACCAGCAGCGCGGCGATTGACGCCGCGCCCCCCGCGCTTGACCTGTCCGCGGCCAAGCCCGTGCCCGCGCTGCCGGCTGCGGCGGCGCTGCCTGTGGTGGCACAGGCCGCCGCCGATGCCGCGGCGCCCGCCGCCGCGCCGACGCAGGCGCACTCGCTGGAGAAGCTCATGGCGCACATCGAGAGCCTCAAGAAGTCCAACCACGAGATGAACTCTGCGCTCACCGCCATCATCGACGGCAACAAGGACAAGCTCAAGAGCATGCTGGCGAGCAAGATCGAGCCGTGGATCAAGTCGCTGCAGATCCCCGAGGAGCACCAGAAGGCGTTCCTGCAGGGCATCGAGGCGGCGTGCCAGGAGGGGCAGTACAAGGGCATGGCGGACTTTGAGAAGAACCCGGCCTTCACCGTCGCGTGCGCGGCCGCCGCCGCGCACGGGCAGGCCACCGCCGAAATGGAGGCGACGCGCCAGCAGCTCAAGGACTTTATGCAGGAGACCGAGGCCAAGAGCACGCGCGACATGCAGCTGGTGCAGGACCGCCAGAGCAACGAGCACCGCATGCTGTACGTCGCCTCCGGCGCCGGCAGCGCCGAGAGCGGCTCCTCGGTGCTGGGCAAGCGCGCCGCGCCCGAAGTCTACACCGACGCCGACGGCGAGATGGCGTCCTCCAAGTGCTGGAACACCGTCTTCAGCAACCTGCGCGCGTGAGCGCGCCGCGCCGCGGGCCGAGGTGTATATAAACACGGCCGCGCCCGCGCACAGCACATGCCGACCTGCCACGCGCGCCGCCTGTCTGTGCTGCTGCTCGCGGTGCTCTGCGCCGCGCTCGCCGGCGCGGACTCGCCGCACTCGGGAGCTGCCGACGTCGCCGCCGACATCGACACCCTGGTCGCCGCGCTGCCCGCCGCCGCCGCCGCCGCTGCGCCCGTGGAAACCCCGACCGTGACCATGATCGTGTCCCGCAAGCCCCCCCCCGCGCCCGTTGACAAGCCGGTCGTGCCGCTGCTCGATGCCGCC
>Ga0209390_10002175_pt1 | contig 35315 bp, 36 predicted proteins | sample BON01_FD_187212 | JGI IMG/M metagenome (GOLD analysis project Ga0209390, IMG submission 187212) | Freshwater microbial communities from Lake Bonney liftoff mats and glacier meltwater in Antarctica - BON-01 (SPAdes) (version 2) | ecosystem: Environmental > Aquatic > Freshwater > Ice > Glacier...
CTCTACAACACGCAGTTGCCGCAATCAGCCTTGGGGAGCCGAACGCCAATGCAGGCGATGAAAGACTGGCACAAAACACACCCACATCTCTTCGTCAAATCACCGCGCAATCATCCGGGACGCGACAGTTAGCGATACAACGGCTGAGACGGTGGGTGTTGTTGTCACGGATGATCACACCATCGTTTTGCCCCTACCCGCTTTGCAAGCCAACCGCGCGCCTCGGTCTTTGGGGCAGCTTCGTCTGAGCGATATTGTTGCCTGTGCAGGCGTGCTGATCTTGACAAGTGATTTGCTGAAAAATGTCGTCGACCCGGATGGCAATACGCTGACGATCAACCAGATGACCGCGTCTTCCGGTACGCTGGTCGCAGCGTCAGGCGGGTGGATGTACACACCCGACCCGGAAATCCTGGGGCCGGTCGTGCTGAGCTATTCTGTATCCGATGCCAACCTGAGTGTCGCACAAACCGTACAATTCTCTGTAATCCCGCATGAGGTGATCGGGACTGACTAGCATGACAATATTCTTGGATCAAACTGTGGTGATGAAATCACCGGCCTGTCTGGCGACGACAATATTGACGCACGCGGCGGCAATGACATCATTTTTGGCGGGCGCGGCGACGATCATATTATGGCTGGCGATGGCAATGACACAGTCTTTGCTGGTGCTGGAAATGACATTGTTTTTGGCGGGCGCGGAAATGATGTCATTTCTGGCGGTACCGGCGATGACATGCTTTTCGGCGATGAAGGCGATGATATTATTTTTGGGGAGGAGGGCCGCGATACCATTGAAGGCGGCGACGGCGATGACATTGTTTTCGGTGGATCCGGGGATGATGATCTAAGCGATGGAATAGGCCGCGATGTGGTTAAGGGTGGCAACGGCAATGATGTGGTGCATGTTGCGCTTGATAACGACGAGGACCATTTTGACGGTGGCGAAGGCAACGACACGCTGGACCTTTCAGCCGCCCAAAAAGACCTGACCATTGACCTGAAATCAGGAACTGTTTCGGGGAATGGCGAAGCGCAGGATCACTTTGAGGATTTTGAGGCCTTCGTCGGCGGGTCGGGTGATGACCACTTTATTGCAGATAACTATAGCGCCAGTTTCACCGGCGGTGACGGCGATGACAGCTTTGATTTTGGCTGCCACGCAAGCCAGATCAGCCTTGCCGTTTTGGTGTTTCAAATTTTGGACTTTGAGGTTGGTGATCGTATTAAAGCTGAGCGTTACTCAATTTTTGAGAATGATCATGACGAATCCGACGATGGTTTTCGTGGCTTTTATTCCGACGATGCTGATGATAATGCAAAATCGTCAATCCGCTATCACCAAGAAGATCATGACAGCTACCAAACCACCATAATTGAGATTGATCAGGATCACGATTCTGTTTTTGAAACCACCATTGTGATGCAAGGAAACCATTTCCTGTTCATGATTGAGGCGGCATAACAATGATTTTAAATGTTTTTATTCGGAGGCAGACAACCATGACTGTGTATTTCCAATGAAGGGCGCCGTGCAGAAAGAAGCCTTTTCGATTGGGCCACGCATTGCAGTGGGGTCTTTGGTGGCGCTGACGTTGATCGTTGGGCTTGGGGGTGCGGCTGCGGTTACGCAAATCGCGGGGGCGGTTGTCTCTCCTGGCACGATCGTGGTGGATGAAAACCTAAAGGCGATCCAGCATTTGGATGGTGGCATCGTTTCGGAAATCACAGTGCGCGAGGGCGATGTTGTAAAGCGCGGGCAGGTCTTGCTGCGTCTGGATGACGCGCAGACACGGGCCGAGCAATCCATTTTACAGTCGCAATTGGCCGAGCTTTCCATTCACCGTTCACGCCTTTTGGCGGATCGTGATGGGCTAAACCGGATTACATTCCTCCCTGCACCCGACCCGACCGATACCCATGTAGCCCAGCTTATCGCGGGCGAAACCCGCATGTTTTTGGGTGGCCGGTTAAGCCGCGAAAGCCAAAAACAGCAGTTGGAACTGGGCATTCAGCAAATTGGCGACGAAGTGCAGGGGCTAGCGGCGCAGCGCGTTTCAAACGCCCAGGAAATCGACTTGGTCCAAACCGAATATGGGATGACAGAAGAGCTGTTGTCTAAGAAATTGGTACAGCGGAGTAGATTGCTCGCGGTGGACCGAGAGCGTGCGCAACTTCAGGGAAAGCTGGGCGAAATTGATGCGGCGATTGCCAGATCCCGCGCGCAGGTCAGTGAAATAAAGTTGAAGATCTTGGCCATTGATGACACCGCGCGCAACGATGCCCAACGCGAATTGACCGTGGTGGAAACCCGACTGTCTGAGGTTAATGAGCGGCTAACCGCGGTGACAGATCGTTTGACGCGGACAGATATTCGCGCGCCGATTGATGGCACGGTGAACGAGTTGAATTTCCACACAATCGGTGGCGTCATCTCGCCCGCGCAGGTGCTTGCAACCATTGTGCCTTTGGACGCAAAGCTAAACGTAAGGATTAGGCTTGCGCCAACCAGCATTGATCAGGTTGCGATGGGGCAGACGGTTCGCATTCGCTTTCCGGCCTTCAATCAGCAAACAACGCCTGACTTGCACGGAACGGTTGCGTTTATTTCGCCTGCGACATCGCGCGATGAGGTTACAGGCGAACCCTTCTATTACGCCAATATCGACGTGTCGCCCGCAGAAGAGGAAAAGCTGGGTGGGCAAAAGCTGCTGCCAGGGATGCCGGTGGAAACATTTGTGACCACACAGGATAGAACCATTTTTTCCTATTTTGCCAAGCCTCTGGCCGACCGTTTCAATCGGGCCTTCCGTGAGCGGTGATATTGGGCGGCAACGGCTAAAACTTGGTCGGCGTTGGGTAAGGTCGGCCGAGGTTTGCACCTAAAACAGGGGCGGGCGCGCATGACAGCTTTGTAATGTTGCGTTACTGTTTGTTTCTTTCCAAACTATGGCCTCTGCGGTAGACCACGCCGATGGAAAACCAAGATGCTGCACTGACCGCGCAGGACAAGGCCGATCTTCGGGATCTGGTCGCCTGCCCTGTATGCGATACGCTGGCGCGCTTTTCCTCTGTTCCGCAAGGCGGGCAGGGTCGCTGTGCGCGCTGTCACCATATTTTGATCATGCCGCGCGACAATGCGATGACGCGGATCGTGATGCTGGCGGTGACCGGCGCTATCTTGATGGTCAGCGCAGTCAGCTTTCCGTTCTTAACCATTGAGACGCATGGCCTGCGGCAGCAAGCCTCTGTTTTGGATACTATATTGGCCTATTCTGATGGGCTGATGGTGCCGCTTTCGCTGGCGATGGCCGCTTTGATTGTGGTGTTGCCGCTGATGCGTCTGGGGGCGATTTTATACACTGTGGCCCCGATGGCCTTGGGGCATCACCCGGCGCGCGGGGCGACGCAGGCGTTTCGTTTGGCGGAAACGCTAAAGCCTTGGGCGATGGCCGAGGTGTTTATCGTGGGCGTCGCCGTGGCCTTGGTTAAGGTTGGGGGGCTGGCGACCTTGACGATTGGGCCTGCCTTTTGGGCTTTCGCGGCGTTGGTTCTTGTCACCGTCATGAATGACAATTTTATGAGTAGTTTGATCATATGGAAAACGCTGGAAGCGCGCGGACGTACCTGACCGCCCGCGACGCGGGTTTGGTCAACTGCACAACATGCGGCAGGGTAAACCCGGCCTGCGAGCCTGCATGTGTGCGCTGTTGCGCAGCACTTGCCAGCCGCGATACCCAAAGTCTGCAAAAGGTTTGGGCGTGGTGGATTGCAGGGATTATCGCCTTTGTTCCGGCCAATGTGTACCCAATGCTGAAAACCGCGACCTTGGGCAGGGAATCTGAAAGCACGCTTTTGGGCGGGATTTTGGAATTGGTGCATCACGGGTCAATCGGCATTGCCTTCATTGTTTTCTTTGCCAGTATCGTTATCCCGGCCAGCAAATTTCTGGCCGTTGCCTATTTGGCGTTGAGCATTGGCAAATCAAGCCGGATCACCGCCCATCGTCGCCACCAAATCTATGAGGTGGTGGAATTCGTCGGGCGCTGGTCAATGATCGACGTGTTTGTCGTTGCAATTTTGACCGCCTTGGTCCAGTTAGGGTCGGCTGCCAGCATCCACCCCGGAATCGCGGCTGTAAGCTTCGCCCTTTCCGTCGCTTTTACAATGCTCTCGGCCCAAAGCTTTGACGCAAGGCTGATCTGGGACGCTGACAAGGATCACCGTACATGACACTTCCTAACGTTCCTGAAATGGATGTGGTTTCAGCAAAGCGGTCGCCTTGGCGCAACCTGTCGCTTGTGTGGCTGGTGCCAATTTTGGCGTTGATGGTGTCGATGGCGGTTGCGTGGCAAAGCTATAACAACAAAGGCACGCTGATCACCATTGTGTTCAAGGACGCCGCAGGGATCACGCCCAAGGATACCACCATCCGGTTTCGCGACGTGATTATCGGGGCGGTTGAGGAAGTGAATTTTTCCAAAGACATGGCGAATGTCATAATTTCGGCGCGGATCAACAAGGATGTTGCCGCCACACTTAGCCCCGAGACGTTGTTTTGGGTGGTACGCCCCGAAGTCAGCGCGCGCGGCATCAGCGGGCTGTCGACGGTTTTGTCGGGGGTTTATATTGATGCGGCTTGGACGCCGATTAAAGCGTCCACATCGAATGAGTTTAAGGGCTTGTCCGAAACGCCGCTTATTCGCCCCGGCCATGACGGCACACGCATTAAGATCCGCTCCAAGAATGGGTCTAGCCTGACCCCCGGCGCGCCTGTGTTTTTCCGTGGGATGGAGGTGGGCCGCCTTGACACGCCCAAGCTCTCTGAGACGGCAGATAGCACTGATGTTGAGGCATTCATCAATGCGCCTTACGACAAGTTTTTAACGACTGACACGCGGTTTTGGAACGTTTCGGGGTTTTCGGTCACTTTGGGGGCTGCGGGGTTGAACTTGAACGTCGCCAGCCTTGGTGCGCTTTTGACCGGGGGCGTTGCCTTTGAAAACATCATCTCGGGCGGTGAGCCTATAACCGACAACACGCTTTATCGCTTGTTCGTTGACGAAGGCGCCGCGCGTGACAGCATCTTTACGCAGCTGAGCGCGAATGCGGTAACGATGTCGGTTGTGTTCACGGAATCCGTCAGCGGCTTGGCCTCTGGCGCCCCGGTTGAATTTCGCGGGCTGCGGGTTGGCCAGGTCAGCGCCATTGGTGCGTTTGTCGTGAAAACCCCGTCGGGCAGCACAGTCAACATGCGGGCGCTGATTTCAATAGATCCGCAAACGCTGGGCTTGGATGCCGATGCAACACCCCAAGCCACACGCGCATTTTTGGATAACCTCATTGCCGATGGTGTGCGCGCGCGGCTGTCAACCACCAGCATTTTCAGTGCGGCGTTAAAGATTGAATTGGCCGACGTCCCCAATCCGGCAACCGCGCGGATTGAAGATGACGCCGATGGAACGCCAATTATTCCAAGTGTTCTGTCGCAACTGCCCGATTTCACCGCCACCGCCCAAGGTGTGCTGGAACGTGTGAACAAACTGCCTATCGAAGATGTGATGACCCAAGCGATTTCGCTGATGGCCTCAATCGAAACCATCGCATCGTCAAAGGGAACGCAGCAAGCCCCCGCCGCGATTTTGGGGCTGATTGAGGACGCACGCGGTTTAATCGGCAAAGACGACACCCAAGCGCTGCCGGGTGAATTGCTGGGGGTCATTGCCGACCTGCGCAGCATTGTCTCAGAATTGAAAGATCGTGGTTTGGTGGACCAACTCTCTAGCGCCCTGACCAGCTTGGACAAGGCTGCGGGTGATGTGGCGACTGCCTCGGGTGAGCTGCCAAAGCTGGTTGAAGATTTGCGCGCCATTGCGACCAAAGTGAATGATCTGAAGGCCGAAGAACTGATCGCTGCCGTGACGCGCGTGATGGACAGCGCCGATGCTTTGATCACCACAGACGGCGTCAAAAGCATACCGCCAGCCCTTGCATCGGCTTTGACCGAGGTGCAGGCGGCGCTGCGCGATTTGCGTGACGGTGGTGCTATTGAAAATACCAATGCGGCCCTTGCGTCGGCCCGCGATGCGGCCGATGCCGTGGCGCAAGCGGCAAAATCCTTTCCGGGGGTGACATCGCAACTGGACTCCGTCATCTCAAAGGCCGATGCTTTGATCGCGTCTTATGGTGCGAAATCGACCTTCAATTCCGAAACGCTAGATCTGTTGCGAGAGCTGAAAACGGCGGCACAATCCGTCTCAAAGCTGGCCCGCACGATTGAGCGTAACCCCAATTCCCTAATATTAGGACGCTGATGTGACCCAACGTATCCTGGCCCTTACCCTCGCCGCCGCATTGCCACTGATGTCTTGTGGCGACACAAATGCGCGTTTCCCCATTACATCCGATGCCGTGGCGGTGTCCAAGGCCCGCGTTGCGGTGCGCACGATTGAAGTGCGTGACGTGTCGTTGCCCGCCTATGCCGCCGCGTCTGAAATCGTGGTGGAACAAGAGGGTGGCGCGCTGTTTGTGGTGCCAAAGTCAATCTGGGCCGATGACCCGGTGCGCGGCGTCACAGGGGCATTGTCGCGCAGCTTGGGTGAACGGTCTACGGCATCGGTGGCGTCTGAACCCTGGCCCTTGGCCGAACCTGCCGATGTGCGGGTTGAGGTGCGCGTTGACCGGATGATCGCCAAGAGCGATGGCCAGTTTGAACTGAGCGGCCAATTCGCAATCGCTGCCCCCGATGGCGCTGTGCGCGAGTCTGTTGAGCGGTTTGCCGTAAACGCGCCAATGGCGGGGACCGAGCCTGCGGCTGTCGCCAAGGCCACCGGTACGGCTATTGACGGTTTGGCAGACCTGATCTTGAAGAAACTGCGCCGTTGATTTTACCGGGCTTGTTTCGGTAGCGCTGCGCCCACGCCTTCTTGCAAGGCGCGGCGCAACGCCGCCTTGTCTACTGGGTGGCCGCTAAAAAGGGTCCACGCGTCAATGCCTTGGCCAAAGAACAGTTCATACCCTGAAATAATGGTCAGCCCTTGCGCTGCGGCCTCTTGCAGAAACTGGGTGTCAACCGGGGTATAGACCGCGTCAAAGGCCCAAGCCGCGCCAGCCATCGCGGTCGCGGGCAAAGGCGTTCCACCATACCCAACCATGCCAACCGGCGTGCAGTTTATCAGCCCATCCGCACCATCCGCCGCCAAAACCGGGTCCGTAAACACGTCAATCCGCGTTGCACTGTTTGTTGCGCGCAAGGCATCGCCAAGCGCACGGGCCTTGGTTACATCCAGATCAACGCAGCGGATAACCTCCGCGCCCAAGGCGATAAGGCCAAAGGCCACCGCCTTGCCAGCCCCACCCGTGCCAATCAGACAAACCGTGCCGGGCGTCGCACCCTTCATCGCGCCCTTATATGCGGCGATGAACCCCGTGTGGTCGGTGTTAAACCCTATGGCGCCACTCGGTTCAAAAATCACGGTGTTCACCGCGCCCATCGCCCTTACCAGCGGATCGGGAATATGCACCCGCCGTATGGCCTGTTCCTTGTAAGGATAAGTAATGTTCAACCCGCGAAACCCGGTGCGTTGCGCCGTGTCAAAGACCTGCGCAAAACTCTGGCCAAGCTCTGGGGGAACCAACCTGTCATAGCCAACCGACAACCCGCACAAGCGCCCCGCCAAGCGGTGCAGGCGCGGCGCTTGCGATGCTGCAATATTGTCGCCGATCAAGCCAAGTTGCAGGTCTGGTGGGGTCATTATTTGCGCACCTTTGCTGATGGAGCCCCCCGAAACTCGCGCTTTTACAGGTGCGTCAATTCGGAGTTTGGCTGACAAAGATCAGGACCATAAAAACAATCAGCCCCAATGACAACGGTCTGTTGAAAATGCCCTCAAGGTCGCGGCCAAACCGCCGCTAGCCTTCATCCGCTTGCGATATCAAATGGCGAACCCACCGGGCGGCCGCATAGGTTGCAGGCAGGCCCAAAGGCAAGCACCACCACAGCGCTGTGACGGGCGAAATTGCGGGCAAGCCTAGGGCGTGGCCCAACAGTCCCAGCATAAAGAGGTTGATGGCCACCGCTGCCGTCGCAAACGGCCACAAAAGCAGCGCCAGTTTCCACAGCTTTTGACGTGCTGGCTTCATCGCCAAATCCCCATTCGTATCATCCATTCAGCGCCCCAATCACTTGCCCCACAGCCGTCTCCACCCAGCCTTCCTCACGCAGCTTGCACTGGCAAAGCCTTTGCAATCCTTGACTTTCGTTAAGGCGCACCGCCGCCCCATTTGGCAAGGTCAAGCACAGTGACCAGGCAGGACCCCCAATGACCGCAGTACATCGCTTTTTCCACGATGGGTTTCGCGTATTTTTCAGCGCCGCTGCCCTCTATGCGATCCTGACCATTGGTATCTGGGAGTTTTGGCTAATCTGGGCAGATCAGTTTGGCCCGCCCCAAATGCCCTTCGCCCCCGCGCCGCAACTGTGGCACGCGCATGAAATGATCTTTGGCTATGGCGCCGCCGCCTTGGGCGGGTTTTTTCTGACAGCCGTTCCCAATTGGACAGGCGCACGCGCAGCGCCCCATTTGTTTGTGGCGCTGGTTGCGGGCCTTTGGCTTGTGGGCAGGTTGGCCCTTTGGACGTCTGCCAGTTTGCCGCCGTTTGTGGTGATGGGCCTTGATCTGGCGTTTGTACCCGTCCTGGCCGCCAATATCTTGGGCCAGCTTTTGAAGCAGCCAAAGCCGCAAAATATGCTGTTCTTGGGCGTACTTGCCCTGTTGTGGCTGGGCAATCTGTTCATGCATCTGGAATGGGTCGGGTTGGCGGATGATACCGCTTGGGCAGGGCTGCGCGCAGGGCTTTTGGCGCTGATCGCCATGATTGCCATTCTTGGCGGGCGCGTGACCCCTGCCTTTACCAAAAATGCGATGGTGCAAGCTGGGATAACCACCCACCTGCCCCGCAACCCTATGCCATTGATTGCCATTACTATTTCTTGTGCCTTGGCGCTTCCCTTGGGATATTTGCTGGGCCTGCCCGACCGGGCCATCGGTGCCGTTGCAATCGCCGCTGGCCTTAGCAGCTTGGTGCGGCTGGCTTTGTGGCGCACCTCTTGGACCTTGGATAAACCCATCCTTTGGGCCTTGCATCTGGGCTATCTTTGGCTTGGTTTGGGCCTGATTTTGCTTGGGTTGGCGCAGTTTGGCATCGGGACCGAAATTGCCGCCCTTCATCTGCTGGGCATCGGCGCAGTGGGCGGCATGACCATCGCCGTCATGACCCGCGCAATCTATGGCCACACCGGCCGCCCCCTTATGGCCTCACCCAGTGTAGCCCTAGCCTATGGATGTATAGCCCTTGCCACCATTTTGCGCTGGACCGGAGCCAGTTTTCCCCCGTTTTCAAACACCGCAAACTGGACTGCCGGCGCGCTTTGGATAATGGCTTTCAGCCTTTTCCTTTTCAGCCTTTGGCCCGCCCTAACCGGCCCCCGCCTCCCCAAAGACGCCACACCTTGAAACTGCGTTGATCAATGCACCCGGCATTTGACTTTGGTTAAGGCGCGACGGCGCAAGCCTCTTCACAAGTAAGTTACCATTAACGGCCCCGAACATGCCTCACGCATCGGTCGGGCAAATCTCCGGAAAGGAGACTGCGCAATGCGCGATGTCATGACCAAGAGCATGGCCCGAAATATCTTTTATGGCGGCTCCCTGTTCTTCATCCTCATCTTTATCGGCCTGACTTGGGACAGTCACCGATATATCGTCAACACCTCCACCGATGCGGCCACGCTGACCCCTTCTGTCAAGGCGGGCAAACATCTTTGGGAAAAACACGGCTGCATCAATTGCCACACCATTCTGGGCGAAGGCGCGTATTTCGCGCCAGAACTGGGGAATGTGATGACGCGCTGGGGTGTCAACAAAGACCCCGAAGGCGCGTTTGACATCCTTAAAGGCTGGATGGACGCAATGCCCACCGGCATTGAGGGTCGCCGCCAAATGCCACAGTTCAACCTGACAGACGCGGAATACCGCGAACTGGCCGATTTCTTGCTGTGGACCAACACGATCAACACCCAAGGCTGGCCGCCGAATGATGCGGGTTAAGGAGATCTGACATGAAATACCAAACTCAAAAAATCGCACTGGCCTACTTTATCGTCGCTATGACCTTGTTCGCCGTGCAGGTCTCGCTTGGCCTCCTCATGGGCTACATCTATGTGGACGGAAACTTTCTGGCCGAAATCCTGCCCTTCAACATCGCGCGGATGCTGCACACCAACAGTCTGATCGTCTGGCTGCTGGTTGGGTTCTTTGGCGCCGCCTATTACCTTATCCCCGAAGAAGCTGAGCGTGAGATGTACTCGACCAAGCTTGCCTATCTACAACTTGGCATTCTGGTGCTGGGTACAGCTGGGGTGGTTGTGACCTATCTGTTCAACCTGTTCGAAGGCCATTACCTCCTTGGCAAAGAGGGCCGCGAGTTTCTAGAACAACCCAAATGGGTCAAGGCCGGGATCGTCGTTGCGGCGTTGATATTCCTGTTCAACGTCACCATGACCGTGTTGGCCGGCAAGAAAACTGCCATTTCCAATATCTTGCTACTGGGTCTTTGGGGGCTGGCACTTTTGTTCCTCTTTGCCTTCGTCAACCCAGATAACCTCGCGCTCGACAAAATGTACTGGTGGTTCGTGGTCCACCTGTGGGTCGAAGGCGTGTGGGAATTGATCATGGCCGCGATCCTTGCCTTCTTGATGCTCAAACTAACCGGCGTTGACCGTGAGATCGTTGAAAAATGGCTCTATGTCATTGTTGCCACCGCTCTGTTCTCGGGCATCCTTGGCACAGGTCACCACTTCTTGTGGATCGGCACCCCCGGCTATTGGCAGTGGATAGGCTCGATCTTTTCCAGCCTAGAGATTGTACCTTTCTTTGCCATGATGGCCTTCGCCTTTATCATGGTGTGGAAAGGCCGTCGCGACCACCCGAACAAGGCCGCTTTGCTTTGGTCCTTGGGCTGTGCGGTTCTGGCCTTCTTTGGCGCAGGCGTCTGGGGCTTTTTGCACACGCTGCACGGGGTCAACTTCTACACCCATGGCACGCAAATCACCGCAGCACATGGCCACCTTGCCTTTTACGGTGCCTATGTCTGCGTCAACCTTGCGATCATCAGCTATGCGATGCCGGTGCTCTTGGGGCGTGACCCTTACAACCAAGTGCTGAACATGGCCTCGTTCTGGCTGATGTCGGGCGGCATGGTCTTCATGACCTTTACGCTAACCTTTGCAGGCACGGTGCAAACCCATCTGCAACGCGTCATGGGCATGGGCTTTATGGAGGTGCAAGAACAGCTTTGGATCTTCTATGCCATGCGCTTTGGTTCCGGTATTGCGGTGGTCCTTGGGGCGCTGTTGTTCATCTACTCGGTCATGGTCCCACGCCGTGAAATCATCGAACCCGGCCCAGCAGTGGCGGCAGAGTGATAGATATGGATGGAACCTTAAACCTGAAGGGGGCGGCAGATGCCCCCTTCTACCTGTCCCAAAAGGATGAGGTCGCGGTGTTTCAAGCGGCCTATGACAACCAGCTTCCGGTGCTGCTGAAAGGCCCAACGGGCTGTGGCAAAACCCGTTTTGTGGCCCACATGGCCGCAACCCTTGGCCGCCCGCTTTATACCGTGGCCTGCCATGATGATCTGTCAGCGGCTGACCTTATTGGCCGCTATTTGCTGAAAGGTGGCGAAACCATTTGGGTCGATGGCCCCTTAACCCGCGCCGTGCGCGAAGGCGCGATTTGCTATCTGGATGAGGTGGTCGAGGCCCGTAAAGATGTGACCGTGGTCCTCCACCCCCTGACCGATGATCGCCGCATCCTGCCCATCGACCGCACGGGTGAGGAACTTGAGGCGCCCCCCGGCTTTATGCTGGTCGCGTCCTATAACCCCGGCTATCAAAACATCCTCAAAACGCTGAAGCCCTCAACCCGCCAGCGCTTTGTGTCCTTGGAGTTTACCTTCCCCAAACCAGAACACGAAGTTCCGGTGGTGATGCGCGAATCCGGTTTGGATGAGGCGCGGGTCAAACCGCTGGTTCGTCTTGCCAACAAACTGCGCGACCTTAAAGGCCAAGACCTTGAGGAAGGCGTCTCAACCCGCCTTGTGGTTTATGCGGCAACCCTGATCCGCCAAGGCATGCCCGTTGAACGCGCCATTTTGGCCGCGATGATCGAACCTTTGACCGATGATCAAGATACCAAACGCGGGCTACTCGACCTCGTCACCGCTGTGTACGGATAACAGTCCCATGGCAAAGCTCGACATCGAGCCGTGGGAACCTGAAGAAAGCGTTGGCAAAATCTGGCACGCCCTTGCCAGCCGCCTTGATGCCCCAGGCACCCATGACGCCGCCCGCGTCACCCTCTCGCAGGTGGGGGGGCGCTTGGCCGTTCTGTTCCGCGGTCTTGGCGGCAACCCCGCAACTGAGATCAAAGCCGTGGCCGAGGAAAAATCCCACCACCGCCTGTCTTTCTTGCGCAGCCTTGGCACCGATGCTGAACGCACCCCGCGCGCCTCTTTTGATGGCGAAAGCCTGCGCTTGCCAGAGAGCCTTGCGGTGTTTCCAGCGCGCGAGGCGAACGCCGCCCTTTACCTATGGCTGACCGCTTGCGCCGCCCATGCCGACACCGCGATGATCCCAGACACAACAGACCCGATGCGCGCCGATATCGCCGCACTCGCCGCCGCCGACCATATGGTTCGCACCACGCTGCAGCATGCGCCGGGCTTTGCGGGTCTTTATCAGGCCCTTTGCGAAGCCACGCTGGCAATGCGCCCCCGCCTGTCCCTCTCGCGTGCCGAGGCCGCGATTGAGGCGCGTATCCGTCACGCCTTGGGCGATGATACACCCCTGCCCGACTTGCCTAGTAGAACCCCGCGCCGCTACAAACCCTTTCGGCCCGTGGCCCTGTGGCCCGACCTGCGCCACGTGACCTTTTCTGCTGAAACCCAAGTAGAGGCCCGCGCCACCGATGGCACCGCCGAAGAGTCCGAAGGCACCAAAACCCACCGCGCCAAACGCCGCCGTGCCGATCAGGCCGACCGCAACGACAGCTTTATCCTCCACAAATTTGAGGCGATCCTCTCTTGGGCCGAATTCATCAACCTCAACCGCCGGGTTGAGGATGATGACGATGATAGCGCCAAAAAGGCCGCTGACGACACCGATGAAATCAGCCTTGGACAACTCTCCAAAGCACCCGCCACCCGCCTGAAACTCCACCTTGATCTGTCGCCCGAAGATGTTGACCGCGAGGCGCTTTCCGGCATCTCGATCTATCCTGAATGGGATTGTCGCACGGGGTCTTACCTGCCCGACCATGCCCGCGTTTTGGCATCAAAAGCATTGCCCACCGACATATCCCCGTTTCAGGACGACCCCCGCGCGCTGGCCCGCATTCGCGCCGTCAAACGTCAGTTCGAGGCGCTGCGTCCCAGCCGAATTTCGACCTCTGGCCACCTTGACGGCGATGCACTTGATACCGATAGGGCCGTGCGTGCGCAGGTCGATTTTCAGGCAACGGGCCAAAGCGAAGACCGCATTTGGCGCCAAACCCGCCCCCAAGCCCGTGATCTGGCTGTGTCGATTCTGCTGGATGTGTCGCGTTCAACCGAAAGCGCTGTGCCGGGGCATGGCCACGGTGGCCGCACCGTGATCGGCGTGGAACGTGAGGCCTTGGCCGCCCTTGCTTGGGGCCTCAATGCCTGTGGCGATGATTTCGCGATCCATGCGTTTTCCTCGCTCAAACGCAACCGGGTGTTTGTGCAGGAGTGCAAGGATTTTGCTGAGCCGATGAATGACACAGTCATCCGCCGCATCGCTTCCCTCACCCCTGGCCATTACACGCGCCTTGGTGCGGCCATCCGCCACGTTTCCAAAGGCTTGGAAAGCCAAGCCCGCAAGCACCGCCTGCTGCTGGTCATCACCGATGGCAAACCCAACGACCTTGACCATTATGAGGGCCGCCATGGCATAGAAGACAGCCGCATGGCCATCCGCGAGGCCCGCCGTGCAGGCCAGTCAGTGTTTGGCATCACCGTCGACCGTGACGGCAAAGCATGGTTTCCCCGAATGTTTGGCCCCGGCGGCTTTGCTGTCATCTCAGACCCCGACAAACTCACCCAAGCTTTGCCCCAAATTTACCGCCAATTGGTCGGCGCATGACCCAAACGCCACAAGCTAGCGCGCTCGACCAACTTCCCGGCGATTTGATGATGTGGATTTTGATCGTCTCGGAACTCTTGGTCTTTGGGGCGGGGCTTTTGGCCTTTATGGCCGTCCGCATCAGCGACCCATCGGGCTTTGCCTTGGCCCAAGATCAGTTGCACCGCAGCGCCGCCGGGGCAAACACCGTTGTTCTGGTCACCTCTGGCTATTTTGCAGCCCGCGCGGTGGCCTATGCGAACGCAGGTCGGATCACCGCAACCCGCTGGGCGCTGCTGGGCGCAGGTGCATTGGGTGTGGTGTTTTTGGCGATCAAATTCACCGAATTTGCCGAAAAGGCCGCCCTTGGCATTCGCCCCGAAACCCACCCTTTCTATACGTTCTACTACCTGCTGACAGGGTTTCATGCTGCCCATGTTATTGCAGGTCTAGTCATCTTTGCCCTGCTTGCCGTCCGCCCCACGCCCCGCAACACGCAGGTTGGCGCCGCATTCTGGCATATGGTTGATCTGGTCTGGGTGCTGCTGTTTCCCATCATCTACTTGCTGAGATAGGGCCAGAATGCAGATCATCACCCGCGCATGGTTGCTCCTTCTGGGGTTATCGGCAGCCTCAACCCTCGTGTCCTTTGGCGTCACATTACAGCGCCCCGCAACCATTCCGTTCTTGGGCGGCATTGTGATTTTGCTCTTGGCGTGGGCCAAGGCCCGCATCATTGCATCCCGTTACCTAGAGCTTGCCCAGGCCCCCGCCTATCTGCGTGGCTTTAGCCTTATCTTAGCATTGTTCATGATCGCACTGCTCACGCTTTATATGGCAGCAGCGCCCGTCACAGGGTAAACGCAACAAGTCGTTCTTACGATTTTATCCAAGAATTGGCCGGATCATCCAACGCAAAGTCTCGCAACACTTCGACACTGGCAATCGAGGCGTGGTTTTGCCGGATCGTCACCCCAAACTCCCGCAGCTTGCTAAAGGCCCGGCTCAGGCTTTCCGGCTTCATTCCCAGACGGCCCGCAATCAGCACCTTGTCATAGGGCAGCGTCACTGCGCATTCGCCGGTTTCACATTGGGCCAGCTCCAGCAAAAACTCTGCCACACGCTGCGCCCCAGTTTGCGCCTTCAATGCCTCAACCTGCGCGACCAATGACTGCAAATGCACAAAGGTCGCGGCCAGCATCGACACGGCAAAATCAGGGTTTTCGCGAATTTGGTGCAAATATGCGTCGGCCTCAATGCGGATCAGCTTGCAATCCGTCGCCGCCTCAGCGGCAACCGGATAGGCGTCATTGCGAAAGGCAACCGCCTCCCCAAAACTGCTGCCTTTGGTGAACACGCCAACCACCGCCTCGGCCCCATTGGGCGCCATTCGGTACAGTTTTACCCAGCCTTCCACCACAATATAAATCGCCGTGGCCTTTTCACCTTGCAAAAAAATGGTCGCGCCGCGCTCAAACTCGCGAAGCCGCGAACTGGCCATCAACAGGTCCAGCGCCTCGACTGAGGCGGCTGACAACAGGATGGACCGAGAGGCGATTGTGCGATGTTCCGGCGTCATACAAAGCCTTCCATGCGGCGGGCGGTTTTTGTGGCATGTTTGGCCCTACTTGCCAATTGACTTATTCACAAGGGCCGGCTGCGTCCCTAAATGCGGCCTATTCTGCGGATAAGGGATGAAACCTCACTCCAAGACACTCTCGAAACAGCAAATCCGCGCGCCACCCGATGACCCGCAGATCGCCGCCGCAACCCAAACAACCCCTATCGCGCCAGCGACATAAGATAGCGGCCATAGTCGTTCTTACTGTACAGCTTTGCCCGTTCAATCAACGCGGCTTTGTCTATCCATCCGGCGGCAAAGGCAATCTCTTCGGGGCAACCGGTCTGTTGGCCTTGGCGCTCCGTCAAGGTACGCACAAAATTCCCAGCATCCAACAATGACGCATGGGTTCCCGTATCCAACCAAGCATAACCGCGCCCCATCCGCTTTACGTCCAGCGCGCCTTCGTTCAAATACATCTCTAGCAAGCTGGTAATCTCCAACTCCCCCCGCGCCGAAGGCTTAACCTTCCTCGCACGCGCAGGCGCTGTCCCATCCAGAAGATACAGCCCCGTCACAGCATAATTCGACGCCGGCACTTCAGGCTTTTCAATGATGGATACAGCGCGCCCCTCCGCATCAAAACTAACCACGCCATAGCGCTCGGGGTCCACCACCCGGTAGCCAAACACCGTACCGCCCACCGCTTTCGCATCGGCCTCAGCCAGCATTTCGGGCAAGCCATGGCCGTAAAAGATGTTGTCGCCCAGCACCAATGCCGACGGCGCACCGTCCAAGAACGCCTCAGCCAGAATAAACGCCTGCGCCAACCCATCCGGGCTCGGCTGCGTGACATAGGTAAGTGTGATCCCCCACTGGCTGCCATCGCCCAAAGTGCGCTGAAACTGGTCTTGGTCTTGCGGCGTTGTAATGATGCAAATTTCGCGGATACCTGCCAACATCAACACCGACAACGGGTAATAAATCATTGGCTTGTCATAGATCGGCAGCAGTTGTTTTGAGACACCCAAAGTCACCGGATAAAGCCGCGTGCCAGACCCGCCAGCCAGAATAATACCTTTCCGCTTTGTCACAATTCGCTCCTCACTCAAAACACGTCTGCTTGGGATTTGGTCAAATCATCCAACGCCCGCAATTGCCCGATCAACAGTTCCATCTTATCAACCGGGATCATATTCGGCCCATCCGATGGGGCATTATCCGGGTCTTCATGCGTCTCAATGAACAAGGCCGATACGCCCACCGCCACCGCCGCCCGCGCCAGAACCGGAGCAAATTCTCGTTGCCCGCCTGATGTGGCACCCTGCCCACCCGGTTGCTGCACCGAATGGGTCGCATCAAACACCACTGGATACCCCGTGCGCGCCATCGTCGGCAAACCGCGAAAATCGCTGACCAGCGTGTTGTACCCAAAGGACGTGCCACGATCACACAGCATAATATTGGTGTTGCCGGTAGAGGCGACCTTTTCCGCCACGTGCGCCATATCCCAAGGCGCCAAAAACTGACCCTTTTTGATATTAATCGCGCGCCCAGTTTCGCCCGCCGCCAGCAGCAAATCAGTTTGCCGGCACAAAAACGCAGGGATCTGGATCACATCACACACTTGCCCCGCGGGCGCACATTGCCGCGCATCATGCACATCGGTCAAAATCGGGCAACCAAACTCTTCACGGATCCGCGCCAAAATCTCCAAGCCCGCGTCCAGCCCCAAACCGCGCTGGGTGCTAATCGACGATCGGTTCGCCTTGTCATAGCTCGCTTTGAAGATAAACCGCGTGCCAGTGGGCGCACAAGCCGCCGCAATCCGCTCAGCCATCATCCGCGCGTGATCTAGGCTTTCCAGCTGGCACGGCCCGGTGATCAGCGCAAAAGGTTCTCGCCCGCCAATCCGAATATCACCAACTGTCAGGGTTTTTGTCTCAATCATTTCGCCTCCAGCGCCGCTTCAATGCGGGCAACATCCGTGGGGTTGTTCAATTCCCAAAACAGCCGCCCGCGTGCCACTACTTCAACACAGCGCACCAGCGTTCCATTGTGCAAAAACCGCAATTGTTCAAGCCCTTCCAGCGTTTCCAACTGGCAAACCGGGCTTTGGGTATAGGCCCGCAGCGCATCGGGACGGTAGGCATAAACCCCCACATGGTGAAACACCGGAATAGGGTTTGGCAGCTTGCCGGGATCAATAAACGGCAGCACCTCTTTGGAAAAATACAAGGCCCGCATTGCGCTATCAAACACCACCGTGGTCCCGCCCACGCGGCCATTGCGGCGGTCTTCGGTAAAATTATCATAGGTCTGGCGATCACAGCGCAGCACGGGCGTGGCCATCCCCACAGACGGATCGGCTTGCATCGCGGCGATCAAATCCTCAACAAACCATGGCGGGGTCAGCGGCGCATCGCCTTGAAAATTCACCACCAAATCAGGCTTGGTTTCCAGCCTAGCCAAGGCATCGGCACAGCGCGCGGTCCCGTTTTCACAGGCCTCGCTGGTCATCACAACCTGCGCCCCAAACTCACGCGCCACCGTGGCAATCCGCTCATCATCGGTGGCGACATAAACCGCATCGACGCCCTTAATCTGCATGGCCGCCTCCCAGCTCATCTGGATCAGGGTTTTCACCGTGCCATCAGGCTGGCGCAACGGTGCCAAAGGTTTGCCAGGAAACCGGGTAGAGGCATAGCGCGCCGGGATAAAGATAACTGTTTTCACATCACACCTGCGCGCAAAAGATCATGAACATGCACAACACCCACGGGCCTGCGCGCCGTATCAACCACCAAAAGCGCTGTCACCTTGCGGTCATTGGCAATCGCAAGCGCTTTGGGCAACAGGCAATCAGGGGCAATCGTGATCGGGTCTGGATTGGCAATCTCACTCGGGCGGCTTTCCATCAGCGTATCAATGTTACGCCGAATATCGCCGTCCGTCAGCACCCCCACCAATACCCCATCGCGCACGAGCACCGCGATGCCAAACCCTTTTGAGGTCATGGTCAGCAAAACCTGCTTCATATCGGCATCGGCATCAACCAAAGGCATGGCCGCATCCTGGTGCATAATTTCGCGCACCGTCATCATCTGCGCGCCCAACTTGCCGCCCGGATGGAACACGCTGAAATCCTCAGGCTTGAATCCACGCTGCTCCATCAACGCCACGGCCAGCGCATCCCCTAAGGCAAGCGTTAGGGTGGTTGATGTGGTCGGCGCCATGCCAATAGGGCAAGCCTCGGGCCTTTGCGGCAAGCACAGCGCGTAATCGGCGGCCCGCATCAAGGTGCTGTCGGCCCGCGACGAAATCCCGATCAGTGGGATCGAAAACCGCCGGACATGATACAGCAAATCGCGCAATTCCGCCGTCTCGCCCGAATTGGAAATCAGCAGGCAAATATCATGCTCGGTGATCATCCCCAAATCGCCATGGCTCGCCTCGGCCCCATGGATGAAAAATGAGGGCGTCCCGGTTGACGCAAAAGTCGCCGCAATCTTGCGCCCGATATGGCCCGATTTGCCAATCCCCGACACGATTACGCGGCCAGAAACTGCCAAAATCGCCTCCACGGCGGCGGGCAAAGCGGCGGGCGGGTTTTGCGCCATATCGGCCAAGGCCTCGGCCTCCATCCGCAGCGTCCGCTGTGCCGCCTCCAATATCAACTTTACCGACATCCGTTGTTTCAACCTTGTATCGTTCGTCCAACAGTATTCGTCACCTTCAACAGCCCGTCTCACAGCTTGCCTTGTGATAAGCGCTTCATCCTGTGCAATCAACGCGATATTGCTTTGGGCCATCCCCAATTCCTCGCTAGAAAGCCCCAATCAAGGGTTCTCTGGACCCAATACCTGTGCTACCGATACCTCCAAACAAGCGGCCAACAGCCCAAGCCACCACGGCCTGTCCTGCACAATCGTCTCTCTCTTAGTTGGCATCTTATGACCCAAAAAACGATATTGGTAACAGGCGGCGCGGGCTATATCGGCTCGCATGCTTGCAAGGCGCTTCGGCGGGCAGGCTTTACCCCGGTCACTTATGACAATTGCTCAACCGGTTGGGAACAGGCGGTTAAATTTGGCCCCTTTGCCAAAGGTGATCTTATGGACCGCGCCCGCCTTGATGCGGTTTTCGCCGAATTCAAACCTGCCGCCGTCATGCATTTTGCAGCCCTCAGCCAAGTCGGCGAAAGCATGGAGCAACCGGGCCGCTACTGGCGCGAAAACGTCACCGGCGCCCTTAATCTGGTTGAGGCGGCGGTGGCCGCGAACTGCCTCGATTTTGTCTTCAGTTCAACCTGTGCCACCTACGGCGACCAAGACAACGTTGTCCTTGATGAAACCTCAGCACAACACCCCATCACCGCCTACGGTGCCTCCAAACGCGCAATCGAAGAGATCCTGCGCGATTTTCAAACCGCTTTCGGCCTGCGCCACGTCATCTTTCGCTATTTCAACGTGGCCGGCGCCGACCCAGATGCCGAGATTGGCGAGTTTCACCAACCCGAAACCCATCTGATCCCCTTGATGCTGGATGCGATTGACGGCAAGCGCGACCGCCTGACCGTTTTTGGCACCGATTACGACACCCCCGATGGCACCTGTATCCGCGATTATGTGCATGTCTGCGATTTGGTTGATGCCCATGTGCTTGGCCTGAAATGGCTGCAAGATGGCAAAGCCAGCCGCGTCTTCAACCTTGGCACCGGCGACGGTTTTTCGGTGCGCGAGGTGATGCGCCACAGCCAAGCGGTTACCAACCGTGAAGTGCCGCACACCGATGGTCCCCGCCGCCCCGGCGATTGCGCGAAACTGGTGTCCGGCTCAAACCGTGCCGTTGCCGAACTGGGTTGGTCGCCGAAACGCTCCACCCTAGAGGCGATGATCCGCGATGCGTGGCGCTGGCACCAAAACACGCCCGAGCATTACGAAAAGTAACCGCAGGTTAAGACGCGCGATTTACGCTCTCAACGATTTTGTTCAGCACCTCGGTCAGCAGCCCAACATTCTCGGCCTCACCCATCACCCGGATCAACGGCTCGGTCCCCGACTTGCGGATCAGCAACCGACCCGTGGTCCCAAGCGCTGCTTCACCATCGGCAATCGCTTGCTGCACCTCGGCACTATCCAACGGTGCTTTGCCACGCGCATAGCGCACATTGATCAGCTTTTGCGGAACCTGATCAAACACCCGGCCCAATTCGCTGGCCTTTTTGCCGGTTTCCACCATCGCTGCCAAAAACTGCAACGCACCGATTACCCCATCACCCGTGGTCGCAAAATCAGTCATCACAATATGGCCCGACTGCTCACCGCCCAAATTATAACCCTTGGCACGCATCGCTTCCACCACATGCCGGTCCCCCACGGCGGTGCGTTCCAACCCAATCCCTTGGCTTTCCAAAAACCGCTCCAGCCCAAGGTTGGACATCACGGTCGCCACCAAAGCATTGCCCTGCAACCGCCCTTCACGCGCCCAATGTGACGCGATCAGCCCCATCATTTGGTCGCCGTCAATCACTTGCCCTTTTTCGTCGATCAAAATCACCCGGTCGGCATCACCGTCCAGACAAATGCCAATATCCGCCCGGCTTTCACGCACCTTGCGGGCAGCCGCCTGCGGATGGGTCGATCCGCATTCGTCATTGATGTTAAACCCATCCGGCGCCACCCCGATGGAAATAACCTCCGCGCCCAACTCCCACAACACGGCAGGCGCTGTTTTGTACGCAGCGCCATTGGCACAGTCGAGAACAATGCGCAGCCCGTCCAACCGCTTGCGATGCGGAAAGGTGGTCTTGGCATATTCAACATAACGGCCACGCGCATCTTCCAACCTCCGCGCCCTCCCGATGTTTTCAGGGGCTGCCAGCACCAAATCTTGACTTAGCATGGCTTGGATAGCCCGCTCATCCTCATCGCTTAACTTAAACCCGTCGGGGCCGAAAAACTTGATGCCATTGTCCGACGCAGGGTTGTGGCTGGCAGAAATCATCACGCCCACATCGGCGCGCAGTGAATGGGTCAAATAGCCAATCGCAGGCGTCGGCACTGGCCCGAGCAAAAACACGTTCATACCGGTTGAGGTAAACCCAGCCGTCAACGCCGTTTCAATCATATAGCCCGACAGCCGCGTGTCCTTGCCGATCACCACCCGGTGCTCTTGCTTGTCACGCCGGAAATGTCGCCCCGCCGCTGCCCCCAACCGCAAGGCCACCTCGGCTGTCATCGGCCAAGTGTTGGCCTGACCGCGCACACCATCCGTCCCAAACAGATCTTTGGACATATCATTCCCCTTTGCGCCCTTGGCATCACAAGGGCTTTTGCCCAAAATCTCTATCAGCCCCATCGCTGCAATGTAAGGCATTTTCACCGTCCCTCTTGCGCGCCCCTTCACATACATTGCATGTTTGAAGCATCTTGCCCCTCACAGGCGCACCGCGCAAAAGGCCCCCATATGAAACGCTCTCGGATAAATGAAATCATGGCCGAAGCCGATGCCATGATTCGCCATTTCGGCTTTACCTTGCCGCCGTTTGCCTATTGGTCGCCTGCCGAATTTCAAGCCAACGCCGCCCGCGCCGCCAATGTCATTTCTGCGCGCTGCGGTTGGGATATCACCGATTACGGCGCGGGCCGGTATGACACTATGGGCCTTTTCCTGTTCACCTTGCGCAATGGCAGGTTGGCCGATCTGCAACGCGGCGGCGGCATGTGCTATGCTGAAAAGCTGCTGATCTCAAAGCAAGATCAGCTTTCCCCCATGCACACCCATGTCCTCAAGGCCGAAGATATCATCAACCGCGGCGGTGCCACTTTGGTGGTCGAACTTTACGGCTCGGATGCTGACGGCAATTATGCCCCCGATCAAGGCGGCACCGTGTTTTGTGACGGCATCCAACGCAATTATGTCCCCGGCGAAAAGCTGCGCCTCGCCCCCGGCGAAAGCGTAACCTTGATGCCCGGCGATTGGCATGCGTTTTGGGGCGATGGTGGCGATGTGCTGATTGGCGAGGTGTCAACCGTGAACGATGATGAAACTGACAACATCTTCCGTGAACCCATCGGTCGCTTTGCGAACATTGAGGAAGACACCGCCCCCACTCATCTGCTCGTCAGCGATTATGCCAAGTGGTTGGCCTGATATGCCCACACCCCGCGCAATCCTGACCGACCTTTTCACCACTGCCGTCGCCCGCGCCGACCCGATGCTGTGCTTGGCCGCCCATTTGCCACCCCGCCCAACAGGTCGCTTGGTCATCATCGGTGCCGGCAAAGCCAGTGCGCGCATGGCCGAGGCGCTAGAAGCGGTGTATGGTCCCTGCGAGGGGTTGGTCATCACCCGCTACGGCTATGGCCGCCCCACCCAAGGGATCGAAATTGCGCTTGCCGCCCACCCCGTTCCCGATGACGCAGGCGTTTTGGCGACCCAGCGGATGCTGGCCCTTGCGCAAAGCCTTGGCCCCGATGATCAAATCATCGCGCTGATTTCGGGTGGCGGGTCATCCTTGCTCTGTGCGCCCATGCCGGGGCTTACGCTGCGCGATAAACAAACCCTCAACACGGCCTTGCTTGCCTCTGGTATGCCAATCTCGCAGATGAACGTGATCCGCAAACAAGTGTCTGCGGTCAAAGGCGGCAAGCTCGCCGCCGCCGCCCATCCCGCCCGCATCCTCAGCCTCGTGCTGTCCGATGTGCCCGGCGATGACCCTTCTGAGATCGCCTCTGGCCCAACCGTCGGCAGCACCGCCACGCCCGAAATGGCCCTCGCGGCACTGAACAAATGGCACGTCGATCTGCCCGCCCATATCCGCAACGCTGTCGCCGCCGCTCCACCCCCCATTGCCCCCGATGATCCCCGCCTAGTTGGTGCCACCTTGTCCATCATCGCAGCCCCGTCCCAATCGCTGGATGCCGCGCGCACGGCAGCCGAGGCGCAAAACATCGACGTACAAATCCTTGGTGACGCGCTGGAAGGCGAGGCGCGCGATCTGGCGCGCACCCAAGCAGCCCTTGCCCTGCAAATTGCCGCCAAACCCCTAACCCGCCCGGTTCTTTTGCTGTCTGGCGGTGAATGTACCGTTACCCGGCGCGGTGATGGGCGCGGTGGGCCAAACGCCGAATACACCCTCGCCTGCGCTTTGGCGCTGAACGCTCATCCGCAAATCCACGTCCTTGCCTGCGATACAGATGGCGTGGACGGGGTTGAGGAAGTCGCGGGCGCCTATGCCGGCCCCAATACCCTTGCCGTTGCCACCCAAACCGGCACCTCTGCCGAAACGGCACTCGCGCAAAACGACGCCCACAGCTTTTTCAAAGCGGTCGGCGGCCAAATCGTCACTGGCCCCACACTAACAAATGTCAATGATTTCCGCGCGATCCTGATTATGCCGAAAGCCTAAACATCCCCTGGCACACCATAGGAAGGTGCCGCGCGCGGGTCCAACGCGCGTTGAATATAGGCGTCAAGCTGCGGCTGATAGATGCGCCAAGCCGTGGCCACCGCGTCAATCGGGCAGCTTTCCGTCCAATCACAGCGCAAATCGGCCACGGGCCAGCTGACCTTATCGACCAGCTTCATACCCGCAGAATGCACTGGCCCTGCCTCACCGCCTGCCGCCAACCCGGCACGCATCGCGGCGATCAACCTGTCACCCAAATGCCCGCGACTGGCCAAAAACCCATCGACAATCGCTTGCGGCACGCCTGCATCCCGCAGCAAGTTCCCGCCAGACGCCACATTAACCGCCTGCGCCTCTGCCCAAACCCCCAGCGCGTTTGGCCCCGAATGAATGGCCGTTTGCCCGGCAGCATCAACCATCAACACCTGCCGATAGTCCATAAACGTCCCTTGCCCGCGCAACGCCTCCAGCGCCTCCCGTGCCGCCAAACCTTGCGCCATCAGGTCCAACCCCAATGGCCCCAAACTAGGGTCCGTCACATTCTGCGATGCCACAGCGCCAACGCCTGCCCGCGCATAAGAACAGCGCGCGGCCACAGCGGGCGACGATGACGCAATCGCCACGCCAAACATCCCCGTATCCGCACACCGCGCAACAATGGAAAATGTCATGGCGCATCATCCGGAATAACGGCGGTGCCATCAATTTCCACCAACCAATTCGGCCGCGCCAGCGCAGTAACCACCAACCCGGTAGATACCGGATGCACACCCTTCAAATATTCGCCCATCGTGCGGTACACCGCCTCGCGGTGCCGCACATCGGTGACATAAACCACCACCTTAACCAAATGCTCCATCCGCCCGCCGCATTCCTCAATCAGCTGCCGAATATTCTGCATCACCTTATGGGTCTGCTCAACCGGGTCATGGCTGCCAATATCCTGCGCATCATCCAGATTTTGCGGGCATTGGCCGCGCAGATAAATCGTGCGCCCGCCTGCGGTTACAACCGCTTGGCACAGATCATTGTCCAGCTTTTGCTCAGGGTAAGTGTCTTTGGTGTTAAACTTGCGGTGCCGATAATGCGCCATTTTACTCTCCATTTTCGTCACTTGGGTGCGGTTCGGTGAAAGTCGCGATAGTTGCGCTGGATGCCAATCTGGTCCGCGATGTATTTCGCATCATGCCAAGCCCCCCAAATAAACGCCGACCCCCGGCGCGACAGCCATGGCAGGCCCAGAAAATACAAACCCGGCTCATCTGACACGCCGCAATGATGCTTTGGCCTGCCATCCGCGCCAAACACATCCACCTGCAACCAGCCATAATCCACCGCATAGCCCGTGGCCCAGATAATTGACGCAATCCCTTCAGCGGCCAAATCAAGCTGTTCAATCGGGTTGGTCATGCAGTCCGGCATCGGCCAAACTTTGCGGGCCTCAGGCTCCTGCGGCAAATCCAACCCGTGCCGCGAGATATAGGCATCCGCCTTATCCAGCACCGACAGATAATTCGCATCGCCCCGCGCCACATTGACGACCAAATCACCAGCCACGCGTAACTTGCCCGCGCCGTAGCTTTGGCTGCGGCCCAGCAAGGTAATCCCCTCGGATGCGAGCTTGCGAAAATCAATCGTGACACCTCCGCGCGCACCGCTAACCGCAATCGTCACATGCTCGGTCCCCGGCGCGGGCGCGGCTGCATTCCATTCGCCAAGCACCCCCAACCACCACACATTGTCGCGACCACGGTAGCTGCGGGGTGGGCGACCATGCGGGCCAACCGACAGGTAAACCTTGCGCCCAGCGCGCCGCAACTCATCGGCAATCTGCGCGCCAGATGACCCAGCCCCCACCACCAACACCGCCCCTTTTGGCAATTGGTCCGGGTTGCGATACCCCGACGAATGGATCTGAAAAAGCCCAGCACTTTCTGGCACCAATGCAGGCAAAATCGGCTTTTGAAACGGCCCGGTGGCGGCCACTACCTGATCCGCCTCAATCACCCCGGTTGAGGTTTCAACGATAAACCCATCCGCATTTGCTTTGCGCCGCACCGAGGTGACATCGACCCCGCAGCGAATAGGGGCGCGGATATGCTTGGCATAGGCTTCAAAATAATCGGCGACACGCTCTTTGCCAACAAAGGCCCCTGGGTCTACGCCGTCAAATTTCATCCCCGGAAAGCGGTCGTGCCACGCGGGGCCATTGGCCACCAAGCCGTCCCAGCGTTCCGACCGCCAGCGTTCGGCAATCCGGGCGCGTTCCAACACAATATGCGGAATGCCCTCGCGGGTCAGATGCTCGCTCATCGCGACCCCAGCTTGGCCTGCACCTACCACCAGCGTGTCTATTCTTTCAACGGCCATTCCCAACCCTCTACTGCTTGGCGCAAACCATAGCTCAGATTTGGCCGAACAAAAGCCCCATCAGTCCTGCGCAAAACGCACTTGCGCATGCCCCAGCGCCGCAATCACCCCGCGCAATTCCGCCAGCCCGCGCATCCGCCCAATCAGAGGATAGCCGGGATGGGTGCCAGACCCAAAATCCGACAGCAGCTCATGCCCGTGATCGGGCCGCCATGGCAATTCCCAATCCAAGCGCCCTGCCTCACGCCGCCGCTGCTCTTCGGCCAAAAGCACGGCGGCCACGGCCACCATATCGGTGTCGCCGTCCAAATGCGCCGCCTCCTCAAACGACCCGTCGGGGTCTTTGCGCACATTGCGGAGATGTACAAAGTGCATACGGTTGGCATACGCTTTGGCAATCGCAGGAACATCATTTCTTGGCCCTGCCCCCAACGACCCGGTACACAACGTCAAACCGTTTTCCACCGTGTCTTGCTGTGCCAAAACCCAAGCTATATCCTCGGCGCAAGTGACCACCCGCGGCAGGCCAAAAATGTCACGCGGCGGGTCATCAGGATGCACGCAAAACCGCATCCCCAGCGCGTGCGCCGCCGGAATAACCTCGGCCAAAAACCGGGCATAATTGGCCCTAATCTCGGCCCGGCCAATGCCCTGATACAGCCTCAACGCCTCGCGCAGCGCCGGCACGTCATAACGGTCATAGGCGCCCGGCAACCCCGCCATGATGGCATTAACCAACCCATTGCGGTCATCTTCGGTTGACGCGTCAAACCAAGTTTTCGCCCGTGCTTTCACGTCTTGGGAATAGTCCTGATCGGCCCCCTCGCGTTCCAGCATATGAACCTCCAACGCACAAATATGCGCCTGTTCAAACCGCAATGATGTTCCCCCGTGTGGTAACGGGTGGCGCAGGCCTGTGCGTGTCCAATCAATCAAAGGCATGAAATTATAGCAGATGGTTTTCACCCCTTCCGCCGCCAAATTCGCCATGGATTGACGGTAGTTCGCAAACAGCCCCGACAAATCCCCGTCCCCGCGCTTTATCCGCTCATGGATCGGCAGGCTTTCCACCACCCGCCACTCTTGCCCGTGGCCTGCCTGCGCAATCAGGTGTTTGCGGGCGGCAATCGCCTCAACCGTCCACACCTCGCCATAAGGAATTTCATGCAAGGATGTGACAATTCCCGTAGCCCCCGTTTGCGCAATCTGGCCCAAACTGATCTTGTCCAACGGCCCGTACCAGCGCCAACTTTCCTGCATCTACATCTCCAAATTATCATCCGCCCAAGGCGTCATCCGTAAACCATTCGTGGTTCGTCGCCTTGATCGCTTCGATCTGCACAATAATCCGCGCCAAATGGGTGGTCATCGCCGCCGCCGCCGCCTCTGGGTCATTGCGCACCATCGCATCGCGGATCAAAATATGCTCGGCCAGCGCATGTTGCTGCGACGCCGCACTTAACGACAGCAACCTGATCCGATCCATATGCGCCTTGCAATCGTGGATAATATCCCAAGCATAGCCAACCCCCGACCGCGTGCAAATCTCGCGGTGAAACTGCTCATCCAGCGCATGAAATCCAGCGCGGTCATTGTCCGCAACCGCAAGCGCTTGGCCATCTATCACCTGCGACAGAGCGTCAAAATCTGGCTGCGTCAACACCCGGCACGCCTCACGGCAAGTGTGGGTTTCCAGCGCTGTGCGAATGAACCGCGCTTTCAAAACCGCCGCTTCGGAAATATAACTCACCGTGGTGCTGCGCTGTGGCCGGATCTGTAAAAATCCCTGCGCGGCCAAGCGTTTAAACGCCTCGCGCACGGGTTGGCGCGACACGCCCAACTGACCTGAAACCTCGGCCTCCGATAGCTTTGATCCGGGCGGCAGGTCCAGCGTCAGAATACGGGTCTGCACCGCCTCGAACACCTGATCAGCAACCGATGGCCGTACAACAGGTGCCAGTTTTGGAAACCCCTTTCCTGTCACTATCGCCCCCCTGCCCCTTTGCCAAACCGTATCGCTCATCATAGCCACAGTTTTTGATTTGCCAACTGGGATATTAGTTGACTAGAATGGCCACATTGCCCGGCAATTGAAAAAAAGGGGAAGCCAGTGCTAGACAAAGACCGTCTGTTCCCAACCGACCCCAGCCTGCGCAAAACGGCGCGTGACCTGTATAATGGCGTACGCGACCTGCCCATCATCAGCCCACATGGCCACACAGACCCGCGCTGGTTTGCCGAAAACCAACCCTTTGCGAACCCCGCACAGCTGTTTGTCACCCCTGATCACTACGTTTTTCGGATGCTCCATTCCCAAGGCATCCCGCTTGAATCCTTGGGCATCGCACGCATTGATGCCCAGATCGAAAGACGCCCGGCACAACAAGACCCCCGCAAAATCTGGCACCTGTTTGCCGCCAATTTCCATCTGTTTCGTGGCACTCCATCCCGCATCTGGATCGAACACGCGTTTGAACATGTGTTCGGCATCACCCAACGCTTGGATGCCACCAGCGCAGATGCGATCTATGACCAAATAGCCCACCACCTAACGCAACCCGATTATCGCCCCCGCGCCTTGTTTGACCGCTTTAATATAGAGGCGATTTCCACCACCGAAAGCCCGCTTGATGACTTGCGCTGGCACAAAATGATCCGTGACAGCGGGTGGGGTGGCAAGGTCGTCGCCGCCTACCGTCCCGATGCCGTGGTCGACCCCGAGTTCGACGACTTTGCCCAAAACGTCGAACAGTTCGGCGCGCTCACCGGCCATGATGCCACCACTTGGACAGGTTATCTTGCCGCCCACCGCACCCGCCGCACGTTTTTTAAAACCTTTGGCGCCACTTCCAGCGATCACGGCCATCCCACCGCCCGCACCGAAGATTTGCCCCAAGACGTGGCCGCCGCCCTGTTTGACCGCGCTCTGCAAGGCAAATGCACGAGGGATGAGGCAGATATGTTCCGCGGCCAAATGCTCACCGAAATGGCAAGGATGAGCCTTGATGACGGGCTGGTTTTGCAAATCCATCCCGGCTCATTTCGCAACCATTCCACACAAATCATGGCCCGCTTTGGCCGCGACAAAGGCTTTGATATCCCAACCCGCACCGATTACGTCCACGCCTTGCGCCCCATGCTGAATGCCGTTGGCCACCGTGCAGACCTTACGATCATCGTCTTCACCCTTGATGAAACCAGCATCCCGCGCGAACTGGCCCCGCTTGCTGGCGTCTATCCGGCGCTAAAACTTGGACCGCCGTGGTGGTTCCATGACAGCGCCGAAGGGATGCGGCGGTTCCGCGAAACCGCGACCGAAACTGCGGGCTTTTACAACACCGTTGGCTTCAACGATGACACCCGCGCCTTTTGCTCTATCCCCGCGCGCCATGATGTGGCCCGCCGCGTCGACTGCGCCTTTCTCGCCACGCTGGTCGCCACGGGTCGGCTGCACCCCGATGACGCCCCCGAAGTTGCCCATGACCTTGCCTACCGCCTTGCAAAAGCCGCCTATAAACTATGACCCCATGATCAGGATACCGCGATGCTAACCACATTCCCCATTGTCCAACTCGACCCCCATGCCTCGCGCCAAGTGCTGGCCGACAGCCCTGCGCTGATGGTTGTCGCCTTTACCTTTATCGCAGGCGGGGTTGGCAAATTGCACAGCCATCCGCATGTGCAATCCACCTATGTGCAAAGCGGGCAGTTCGTGTTCACCGTGAATGGCGTGGATACTGTGGTCGGGCCGGGCGACAGCTTTGTCATCGCTTCCAACGCCGACCACGGGTGCCGCTGCATTGCAGATGGCCAGCTGATTGACACTTTCACCCCTCGCCGCGATGATTTTCTGTAACCACCCGATGCTCTAAACCGTCAAAGGAATACCCAAATGCTGACTGTCCAAACCCGCCACGCCATCCACCAAGACCACGCCAAGGGCATGGACACCGCCACCCTGCGCCAGCATTTCCTGACCGAAGGCCTGTTTGCCGATGGCGAAATTCGCCTTGTTTATACTCATTACGACCGCTTCACGATGGGTGCAGCTGTCCCCGCAGGTGGCGCGCTGACACTGGACAAGGTCGCTGAAACCCACACCCCGTCTTTCCTTGATCGCCGCGAAATGGGCATTGTGAATATCGGCGATACTGGCACCGTTGCAGCGGCGGGGGAAACCTATGCGATGAACAACGGCGATGTGCTTTATCTTGGCATGGGGTCCGGGCCTGTCACCTTTGCAGGCGAGGGCCGTTTTTACATCACTTCCGCCCCTGCACATCGCACTTGCCCATCGCGGCTGGTCACCGTCGCGCAGGCTAAAGAGGTCAACTTGGGCGCGGCTGAAACCTCAAACCAACGCACCATCCGCCAGTTTATCCACCCGCTTGTGATGGACAGCTGCCAATTGGTCTTGGGCTATACCACCCTGCACAATGGCTCGGTTTGGAACACCATGCCCGCCCACACCCATGACCGCCGGATGGAGGCGTATCTGTATTTCGGGATGACCCCCGAGGCCCGCGTGCTGCACCTGATGGGCGAGCCGACCGAGACCCGCCATATGTTCGTTGCCAATGAACAAGGCATTCTTTCACCGCCGTGGTCCATCCATTCGGGCGCAGGCATCGGCGCCTATAGGTTCATCTGGGCCATGGCCGGCGATAACGTCGATTTCACCGATATGGATATGCTGGAACCGGGTGATCTGCGATGACCAACCCCTTTTCACTCCACGGACGCCGCGCGCTTGTCACTGGGGCCAATACCGGGATCGGTCAAGCCATCGCCGTGGGCCTTGCCGCCACGGGGGCATCGGTGGTTTGCGCGGGCCGCAGGGCTTGCGATGAAACGGTCGCGCAGATCACTGCTGCAGGCGGCACCGCCTCCTCAATCCTCGTCGATTTCACCGACCCTATGGCCGGCCAATCCCTGTTTGCTGGCCGTGGCTTTGATATCCTTATCAACAACGCAGGCATCATCCGCCGCAACGATGCGGTTGATTTCACCGAATCCGACTGGGATGCGGTGATGGACGTGAACCTAAAGGCGCTGTTTTTCACGACCCAAGCTTTTGCTCGCGAAATCCTCGCCACTAAAACCACAGGTCGCGTTGTCAATATCGCCTCGCTCCTCTCCTTCCAAGGCGGTATCCGCGTGCCGTCCTATACCGCGTCCAAACACGGGGTGGCGGGCCTGACCAAACTGCTGGCGAATGAGTGGGCGGCCAAAGGCATCAACGTCAACGCCGTAGCTCCTGGGTATATTTCAACCAACAATACCGAGGCATTGCGCGCCGACCCCCAGCGCAACGCCGCCATTTTGGACCGTATCCCCGCAGGCCGCTGGGGCGACCCCGCCGATATCGCAGGGGCCGTCACCTACCTTTGCACGCCTGCCGCGTCCTATGTTCATGGTGCAGTTTTGAACGTCGATGGAGGCTGGCTTGCCCGTTAACCGCTTGGCCCGCAGCGCCAAACCAAGACCCGGCGTTGGCATCGTCCACCTTGGCATCGGTGCATTCTACAGGGCCTTTGGCGCGGTCTATGTGGCCGAGGCGATGGCGGCAAAAGGCGGCGATTGGGGCATTATCGGCGTATCCTTGCAAAGCCCCGCTACCCGTGACGCGCTGGCCCCCCAAGGCTGGGCCTATACCTCTGTCACCCTTGGACCAGATGGCCCGAAAACACAGATGATCGAGGTACTGCAAAACGTTCTTGTCGCCCCCGAAAATCCGGCCGCCGTATTGGCCGCAATGGCCGACCCCGCCGTAAAAATCGTCTCGCTAACTGTCACGGAAAAAGGGTATTGTCACAACCCCGCCACGGGCCGCCTGAACGCGGATCACCCCGATATCCAACATGATCTCAAAAACCCCCTGCCCCGCTCGGCCCCCGGTTTTTTGGTTCGTGCTTTGGCCGCCCGGCGCGCCGCAAACACTGCCCCCTTCACCATCCTTTCCTGCGATAACCTGCCCGAAAACGGCAAACTGGTGCGCGACGTTGTACTAGACCTCGCCCAACTCATCGACCCCAGTTTGGCCGACTGGATCGCCACCAACGCCTGCTTTCCGGCGACAATGGTAGACCGCATCACCCCCGCCACCACACCCGAAAATATCGCGCAATTGGCACAGCAAACAGGCCGCCATGACGCCGCTCCCGTGCTGCACGAACCCTTTCGCCAATGGGTTGTTGAAGACAGTTTTGTGAACAACGCCCGCCCCGATTTTGCCGCCGTGGGCGTGCAAATGGTGGATGATGTCACCCCGTATGAGCATATGAAACTGCGCATGCTCAACGGCACCCACTCTGCGCTGGCCTATCTGGGCTATCTTGCCGGCCATAAAACCATCGCTGACACCATGGCCAACCCGGCCTTTGCAGCCCTGACAGATCAGCTTTGGTCCGAAATTATCCACACCGTCACTGCCCCGCCGGGGGTGAGCCTGCAAGACTATGCAACAGCCCTTAAGGCCCGCTATGCCAACCCCGCCATCCGCCACCGCACATGGCAAATCGCGATGGATGGCAGCCAAAAACTGCCCCAACGTATCCTTGGCACCTTGTTTGAAAACATAGCCGCAGGCCGCCTGTCACCCGGCCTCTGCCTCGCAGTTGCCGCATGGATAAGCTATGTCGGTGGGGTGGATGAGGCGGGCAATCCGATTGAGGTTAAAGACCCCCTCGCCACGCACCTACGCAAACTATCAGACGTCGCCCAAACGCCGGCTGAAAAGGTTGCAAGCCTGCTCGCGGTAACGCAGGTTTTTCCGCCAACGCTCGCCCAGCACTTGCAAGGTCCGGTGACCCTGGCCGCCCAAACACTATGGGCCATTGGCGCACAAAAAGCCGTCGCAAACTTAACAAAAACGTCCTGACCCATAAATCCGGGCCAAAGGAAATCCGGGCAAGCACATCGCCTGCCCGGACCAATCAATCACAGCAACGGTGTGATAATCCGCACACCAACCCGGCGGTTGCGCTTTTCATCCGCTTGCGTGTCAATCAGCAACTCTGTCTCACCATAGCCTTGCACAACCATGTTTTCAGGCGGAATATCAAAATACTCCGTCAAGGCCAGCGCCACAGTCTCGGCCCGCCTGTCCGACAGCGCAAGGTTCATCGCACCCTTGCCTGTCGCATCGGTATGGCCCTCAATCAAGAACACCTCATTGGGGTTGGCATCCAACAGATCGTGCATCACCGACCCCAAATCCGACAGCGCACTCACCTCGGTGGTGGACAGCGCCGATGACCCAGACACGAATGTAATCGGGCTCACATCAATCATTGCCGCAAGATAGCGCACCTGCGGAATAGTCCGCACCTGACGCAAGCTGAACGTGCGGCCAATCTTTTCGATCTGCCGCTGCGCAAGTGCTGCCCGCATCACCGCATCGCCATCACGCCCCGAAATCAACACAGGCCGTCCACGTGGCATTGGCAAGGTTGATACGACAATCGGGCGCTCAGGCTCCAGATCATTGATCAGCATCCGCTCCACGCCCCGGTCATCATAATGCGCCCGGCGCAAGACCCGCCCGGTCGCATCACGAATGGTGACAATCTGGCTGCCATCCGCCCGGTCCACGATTGTGCGCGTCGATCCGTCCTTAAAGGTTTCGGTACGCAAGGTATTGCCCGGCCGGCGCAACAGCGCATCATCATCCTTGAACACCTGATAGCTGCCGTCTGGCTGCAGCACCACAACCCGGTCGCCGGTGTTGGACACCACTTGCTGTTGCTGCGATTGTGAAACAGCGGTCGAGTTTCGGTTCTGGCTGATAATCGCGCCAACAACCAAGGCCCCAAGCCCGACAAGCCCCGCCTTTTCCAGATTGGACAGTTTGTTCTTTTTGCCCGGTGCCACGATCGCAGGCGCCGCCGCAAACTCTTGCGTAGCACTGCGGGTTTGATCCGCAGCAATCACCTCACTCGTCGCCGTCACGGCAGCCGCCGATGGGGCAGCATCCGCAGGCAAAGGCCCAGCCTCAACCGCTGCAATGGTCGGGGCCGCCACGGCTTGGTCTGCCGCAGCGCCGGAGTCGACAGTCAACAGATTGGCCAAGGACTGGATCTCTGCCTCTGACACAACCGGCGCTTCAACAGGAACCGCCGCTGGGTCAATCGTCTCTATCGCTGTTTTCAAGCCAGCTGCCGGATCGATGACGGTCCCATCGGCCTGAACAGCCAGTTCCGCTTCAGCACTGGCACGCGCTGCGGCGTCCTCGGCCGCAGTCTCTGCAACAGCTTCCGCGGTTGGCTCGGGCGTTTCCACAACGGGTTCAACCGCCGCAGCTTCTGTGTCCGCCTTGGCCTGTGCAGCCTCTGCATCTGCCTTAGCTTGCGCCGCTGCCGCAGCAACAGCCGCAGCTTCTTCATCGACCTTGGCCTGCGCTTGCGCCGCAGCGGTATCTGCGTCCAGCTTGGCCTGTGCAGCTTCTGCATCTGCCTTAGCTTGTGCATCCGCCGCAGCCTCTGCATCTACCTTGGCCTGCGCTTCTGCCGCGACGGCGTCTGCCTCCAGCTTAGCCTTCGCAGCTTCCTCTTCGGCCTTAGCCTGCGCTTCAGCAACAGCCGCAGCTTCCTCTTCGGCCTTAGCCTGGGCCTCCGCCGCGGCGGCAGCTTCTGCATCCACCCATACTACACGACAGTAGGGTGGTTTAGGGGTCCAGGTCATGATTTACAGACGGACTCTTATCGCTAAACAAGGTCCAGCTGATGTTCACCAAAGCCCTGACGACCCTCAAGGCGAGGTTATCCCCG
>Ga0209390_10002176_pt1 | contig 35315 bp, 17 predicted proteins | sample BON01_FD_187212 | JGI IMG/M metagenome (GOLD analysis project Ga0209390, IMG submission 187212) | Freshwater microbial communities from Lake Bonney liftoff mats and glacier meltwater in Antarctica - BON-01 (SPAdes) (version 2) | ecosystem: Environmental > Aquatic > Freshwater > Ice > Glacier...
GCCTCCCAACCCCCCCGCCCCCCAGCCCGCCCGCCCTCCCGCCGCCCAAGAAAAGAAGATGTAAAGCGGTGCACGCCTCCCCCGAGCGCCAGAGCCTCTCTTCGTCTTCTTCTTTTCACCCCCCTCGTCTTCTCTTGCCACCTCGAATATTTGTGTAACACATAAAACGACCCCATCAAGCAGCGTTCGCCGCCCCCGGCGCTTTACACTAGGTGAAATAGTTGGTCCGAGAGAGAGAGAACGTGGCGGCGGCGCCGCGCCCCCGGCGGCTGAAAGCAAAAAACAAAAACAAGAAACGCAATCGTCCCCCGCATTCCCTCACCGGCCCGCCGCCCGCGCCCTCCGCCCCGCGCGCGTCGCGGCCGCCAGCACCTCCTCGTCCTCCACCAGCTGCATGTCCTCCAGCTCCGGCAGCGGGAACCGCAGGACCGCCGCCACCCCGCTCAGCAGGTTGAGCTGCACGCCCGACTCGTGCAGCGACGACAGCACCAGGGCCTCGCCGCCCGTCGCGCGCACACAGTCCACCAGTCCCGCGTACTTGCGCCTCTTTGCCACGTCGCGCACGCGGAACAGCGCGTCCGACAGCAGCAAGGTCTGCACGGCGCCCAACTCCGCGGCGGCCAGGACGTGCCCGGGCCCGTACATCGCGCGCGAGGGGTCCGAGGCCATGACGCGGTGCAGGTCGGCCAGGGCGGCAGCCTCCCGGCAGGCCTTGGTGTCGGCGACGAGCGCGGCGACGCCGGGCGACTCGAGCGCGTCTTTCAGCGCGTGCTTGTAGGCGCTGGGCGCGTGCGCGAGCACGACGCGGGCGCGGTTGTCGAGCCAGGCCTTGTCGTTCCTGCGGCGCGACTCGTCGTCCAGGTAGGCGCGGAAGGCGTCCTTGCAAAAGCCCGGGCCCGCGACGACGAGGCAGCGGACTGTCCCCCAGTCCACCGAGCGACTGGCCGCCTCGTACACGCGCGCGAAGAACCGCTCGAGCGCCTTGTCGTAGCCCGCGGCGGCGGCCCCGCGCTTGCGCGGCAGGGAGGCCTCGACGCGCGCCTTGACCACCGTGGCGCAGCTGCCGACCAGGCACACGTTCGCGAGGCCTTCCTGAATCAGGACGGCGGCGACGTCGGCAGAGGCCGCGGGATCGCAGGCCGCGGCGATCCGCTCGGCGTCCTGCGGCTCCCAGGCCTCTTTACAGAGGGTGAAGGACCGGCCGGACTCGAGCTCCAAAGTGTGGTAGGCGCCCAGCTTGACGTGCTCGCACTCGGTGAGGTTGCGGCCCTTTAGGCGCAGCGTGCCGCCTGCGTCGCGCGTTTCGTTGTTGTTTTTCGATTTGGAGAGGGCAAAGGGAGCGAGAGAGAGAGAGCGGGTCGTCAGGTTTTTTCGTGTGTCCGCTTGTTTCGGTGGTGGTGCGCGCGCGCGCTCCGACACCGTCCTCATGCGCACCCTCGGGGTCAAACTCGATCGCCTCCACCGCGATCTCCAGCTTGACGCGCACGCGCACCGCCGTGCCGCCCGACCCGCCGCCGCCGCCGCCGCCCAGGCCCGCCGCCGCCGCGTGGTCGCCGCCGCCGGCGCCCTCGCGTACGACCTTGCGCAGCGTGGTGGCCGAGACGCGGTCGCCCTCGCGCACGAGGTTGAACGCGTGCCACATGTCCTCGGACTCCTCGGGGACGAGCTTGACGGAGCCGGCGCCGCCGCGCACGAACGCCCGGTGCAGGAGCTTCATTGTTTCTGGTTTTCGCTTTCCGGGCGACGAGCGGCGCGAGAGAGGTGGCGCTGCCGCCGCCGCCGCCGCCGCCGCCGCCGACGACGCCGACGCCGCCGACGCCGCTGACGCCGGCGCTTTCGACGCGCGCGCCCCCTCCTCTTCTTGTCAGCAGCGGTCCCGGGTGGTTGAACTGCGCGTCAGGTTTCACTGCGACGAGTGCGTGAGGGCGGCGCTGCTGGTCGGAGAGCAAGGGGAAGGGGGCGCGCTTGCGATGAAGAGTTCTTGGGGTCGTGAGTGTTGATCGATTTGATTCTTGCACGCGCGCGCGTGTGTGATGCTGGTCTGATGTATGCTTGTGTGGGTGTGTTGATGTGTGTGCATTTGTAGACGTGTAACACGCGTCTTTCCCTCGTTGTCGTCGTCGTCGTCGCGCGCGCTCGCCGACGCCCCTCGCTCGCCCCCTGAGCGTTCTGCTTGCTGCTGAAACGTTGTTCTGAGCGTCGGCGACGCGTCTGCTCGCCGCCCCCCACCCCCCCCGCCCCTCCAACCCCCCATCTCCCCACCAATCAGCACTTTTTCACCGGCCTGCCGCTCGCCTCGAGCACCTCGCAGTACCACGGCCGCAGGCCGAATTCGGCCGCCAGGAATTGGACCTTGCGCCACTGCACCGCCTTTTGCGTGGCCTTGCCGCCGATCAGGCCGCGCGTGTCGCCCGCGTTTGCGTTCCACGCCCAGATGAGCGCCGAGCCGGGCTGGCGGCTGCCCGAGATCCAGTAGGACCAGGGCGAGCGCTCGGCCGAGTAGCCGCCGGTCGCGCCGACGTCGGCGGCCGTTGGCGCCGGCAAACGCGCGCGCGCGGCGTCGCGCCACGCCAGCTGCATCATGCCGCCGCCCGCGGAGGGAGCCGCGGGGGGCACGCCGTCGCCGTACGCGACGCCGCCCTGCCGCACGGCCAGCCACCCGGGCCGCTCGCGCGACGCGCGCGCGGCGCGCAGCCGGGCGCGGTCGGCATCGGTGCCGCCCTCGCGCCGCAAGAAATCGGCCACATCGCGCAAAAAGGACAGGTCAGGGCCGGACCAGGCGGTCGAGTCGATGCTGGCGGGCGCGTAGGCGTCGATGTCGGCGCCGTCGTCGCGCGCGCCCATCTCGCCCAGCAGCCAGGGGAAGACGGCGGGCAGCTGCCTGCCCGAGGCGTCGACATCGCCGCCGCTCGCCTTGCGGGAGAAGGACTGCTCAAAGCGCTGCCAGAGGGTCTGGCGCCGCTGGTACTCGAGGCCCCAGCCCGTGATCGTGCCCCCGTACGTGTGGGGCGCCAGCACAAAGTTGGGTCCCGCGCCGCCGCCGCCGCCGACGCCGCCGTTGGCCGCCGGCGCGAAAAAGGCCGAGGCGTCGGTCGCGTTGCCCGCAAGCGCGGCGCGGTTGGTCAGAAACCCGTCGCCCCACGCGCCGCCGCCGCCCGCGGGCTGCCCCAGGCCGTTGAGCCACACGATCTGCGCCGGCTCGGCCTCGCGGATGGCGGCCGTGGCTTTGGCGAACAGCTCGATCGCGGGCGCGCACTGCACCTCCCCCGTGCTAAGGTCCTTCACCTCGCCGCCCCACTCGCACCCGGCGATGCCCGGCTCGTTTATGAGGTCGGGAAAGACGCGGCCGAGCATGTGCCGGCGCCACTCGGGCAAGGCGGTGAGGGCGCGCCAGAGGGAGCGCCAGTTGTTTTCCAGCAAAGCGGGGCGGCGGAAGTTGGGGTCGGTCTTTTGCATCGGGTGAAACGAGACGACGACGTAAAACCCGGACGCGACGTAGTGCTGGACCTGCCACAGGAAGCGGTGCAGGGCCTGGCCCTCTGCGGGCAGGTAGTAGTTGCACTGGGTGAGCCGCAAGACCTCGGTGCCGTTGGGCACGCCGCTCGGTCGGCCGGGCACGGCCGGCGCCCGCCACCGCAGCGGCGCCTGCCACGGCAGCCTGGCGGCCTGCCGGGCCTCGGGGGAACCGCCGGACGTGAGCGCGTCGATGGGCGGCGGGTGCGGCATGCCCAGGTAGGGCGGGAAGGGCGGGGGCAGGTCCGAACCCGCGCCGCCGCCCGCCAGGCCCGCGTCCAGCTCCTGCGCGGCCGCAAACACCGTCGCCCGCAGCGCCGGGTCGAGCGTGCGCCCGACGGCCACGTCGGCGGGGTCGTCGCGCATGCACAGCGCAAACTCCGACCCGCCGCCGTCCTGCGGCGCGGGGGGCAGGTCGGCCGCGAGCGCGTCGAACGCGAACGGCAGGCGCACCGCGTTGAACCCCAAGAGGCGCTGCCGCCACGCGACGGTCGAAAAGTCGTTTGTCATCGTCCTCTTGCCCCAGAAGGACGCGTTGAGCGCGGCGCGGGCGGCCGCGACGGACGGGTCTTGCGTCTCGAACCAGGGGGGGATGTCGGCGTCGCCCGGCTTGCACGGGGGGGTCTGGCCCGACGCGTTGTCCTGTGTGTGTGTGTGTGTGTGTGTGTGTGTGTGTGTGTGAGGAGGAAGAAGGAGCGCGGGTGAGCGCCTGTTGATGTGACCTGCCGCCGGCGGCGTTTCTTACCCGAACGCGCGCCGCCGACAAAATTTGCTCCGTCGGCGGCGTCGGCGTCGGTGCCCAGGAGAAAGGAGAGCGCAGGTGACACACTTACGTCGCAGTAGGCCCACCCCAGGCCCCCCACGTTGTTGTCACCCGTGTTCCACCCAAAGTTGTTGAACCCGCGCAGGAGGGCGGGCCGCTCCGCCCCGCCGCCGCGCCCCCGCGTCGCGAGCCGGGCGCCCGCCCCCCGGTTGGCGTCCACCCTCAGGGGCGGGGGCACCTGCGAGAAGCCCTGCGCCGCGCCCGTCCAGGGGCTCGGGCAGCGGCCGGGCACGCGGCGGCCGGCGGCGTCGACGCGGGCCGTGCACGCAAACTCCGGCAGGGGGCGCGGGGGGTGGGCCAGGGCGGCGCGGTCGCCCGCTGCGGGCGCGCCGTCCAGGGCGCCGTCGAGGCACCGCCAAACCTGGAACGAATTGCCGCCGCCGCCGCTGCCGCCGTCGCCTCCCGCCTGGCAGGTGAACCCTGGCGCGCAGCAAAAGCCGCGGCCCCAGGGGCCGAGCGCGCCGGCGCAGGCGCCGTAGCGCGCGCAGTCGCCGCCCGAGCCGCCGCACTGGCCCCCGGGCGCGATGTAGACGCTGCAGGCGACCGGGCCGCCCGGGCGGCGGCCGGCGCGGGTGGTGCCCTGGGCGGCGGCGGCGGCGAGGGCGGCGGCGAGGGCGGCGACGATGAGGGCGAGCGGGCCGCCGGGCTGCCGGCGCCGCCGCCGCCGCCGCCATCGCCGCCATCGTCGCCGCGGCAGCCCCTCTGGCGCCGTGGCCTCCGCCATCACGCGGGCGCACGCCTGCGGAGGATAATTATGATGATTGATGCACTAGTCGGCGTGTGTTGCATTGGGGGGCGATGTCAGACTAGGTCTTTCGGCTTCCCCTTCCATTTCCCCTTCCCCTCCGATTCTTTATATCTTTCGGCTTCCTTCGCCTTCCGGGGACGATTACTTCCGTCAGTGTTGGCACGGACGAGGTTTATTGGGTGTCTTGGAGAGAGTCGGAGTGAGGTTTGCAGTTCGGACCGGTTACTGTGTCTAGTGCACGGGCGAGGAATTCGTCAAGGAGGGAAAACGACGAGCAAGAACGCGCGCGCCGGCGGGTGAGCGCACGGCGCCGCCGATTGGAGCGAACGGACGAGGCCTCGCCCTTATCCTCCGCGCCCAGCCCCCAATCCCACCGACGTTCCAGCGCCCGCCCGCTAAGCGGACCCGACCTACTGCTGCTGCGGTCGCGGCTGCTGCGGCTGCTGCTGCTGCTGCGGCGGCTTGGCATCATGGCGGGGAGGGTGCGGCGGCGGCGGCGCCGCCGCCGGGGGGCACGCCCGCTGCTCACCGCTCGCCCGCGCGCCGCCCCTGTGCTCCCAGCTCGGCCTGCCGCTGGCGCCGCCGCTGCGGTCGTAGCTCGGCCGGCCGCTGCCGCTGCCGCCCCACTCGTGGCTCGCGCGACCCGCGACGCCGGAGCCGCCGCCCTCGAAGCTGCGGCTGCTGCGCCATGAGCCGCCGCCGCCGCCGCCGCCGCCGCCGCCGCCGCCGCGCCCGACCCCCCAGCCGTTGTTGCTGCCGCCGCCGCCGCTGCCGACACTGTTGCCCGCGCCCGTCTCGGACGAGCGGCGCGGCGCCCAGGCGGGCGCGTCGGCGTGCAGCGGGTGGCGCGGCACGAGCGGCGCGGCGGCCGCGGCGACCTCGTCCGGCCCCAGGCTCGCTCCAGAGGCCTCGCTCCAGCGGCGCGGGCAGGGGGCGGGCGCACCACCGCCGCCAGCACCGAGGGCCCCGTCGGGCCCCGCGCCGGCGGTGGCGGCGGCGGCGGAGGCGCAGTCGCGCCACGGCGCGGGCGGCGGCGAGAAGAGGTCTGGCTGCTGCTGCTGAGCCTGCGGGCAGGACAGCTCGGTCGACCGCCGCAGGATCGTCCGATCGCCCACCGGCCGCCGGCCCTCGCGCTGCTGCGCGACGCCCGGCGCGTACGGCCGCGGCGCGCTCGACCAGCCCCACTTGGCGCAGCCGGGCGCGATGGCGCGCACATCGCGGCACCCGGGCGGCAGGAAGGCGCCGCACGCGACCACCAGGGCGCCGCCATTGCCGCCGCCGCCGCCGCCATTGCCGCGCGTCAGCCCCTCAAAGAGCGGCACGCCGCCGCACGGCGCGCGCGCGGCGAGGACGCGGCCCTGGCGCGCGTCGTACAGGCAGAAGGACCACGACCCCTCGAGGCGGCCGAGCAGGTGGATGCCGTGCCGCTGGTACAGCCGCACGACGATCTCGGCGTTGCTCGCGCCGCTGTTCGCGCCGCCGCCGCCGCCGCCGCCGCCGCCGCCGGCGTCCGCCAGCAAGGCGGCTCTGTTTGTGAGCAGGCCCTTGAAGACGGCGACGAGCCCGCGCGCCGCATCCTGCTCGGGCGGCAGCGCGTGCGCCGCCGCGTCCCCCCGCTCGTCGCGCTGAGGGTCGCGGTCGACAAAGAGCGAGGGGGCGGCGGCGGCGGCGGCGGCGGCCGGCGGCCGCAGCACGCGCGCGCCGCCGCCGGGGAGGACGGCGTATGTGCTCTCTACGCCGGGTCCCGCGTCGAACGCGAGCTCCCTCTGCAGCTCGGCCGCGTGCAGGTCGCGGTGGAACTCGGACGCGGAGAAGCTGATCGCCTTGGGAGGCAGGATGAACACAAAGCCGGGCAGGAGCGGCGGCGGTTGCGGGTGCTGAGCGGCGGCGGCAGCGGCGACGGGGACGGACGCCGCGATCGGGCCGCCGTCCATCGTTCGCCGCCCGCTCTGTGTGTTTCCGCGGTCGATTGAGTAGTCGGGTTGATTAAGGCGGGCAATGATTTGTCGACGGGGCTCAAGGCTGTCCAACAACGATGGGCGGTTTTGGTCTGGGCCCCGGTTTTTTCGGGAGGAGGAGGATAGAGGCTTTTGATAACGTTGGTTTTGTCCAGCAAAAAAGGGGGGGGCGCAGGCGCGCGGGTCGGGCGCGGGGCCGTTCGAGGGGCGTGTGTGGGTCAGACCCGTGCAACGGGCTGTGAGGGGGGGCGGAGGGCCGCCTATTTGGGTGATGGGGGGGTGCCAAATCTCTGACCTTTCCTTCCGCGCGGTCAAAGTCGGGGTGTGTTGGTGTACAGCAGGGTGTCGGTAGCGGTGCTAGGAGGGACGCAAAATTTTGTGTTGGACGGGTTGGATGTTGAGTTTGTTGACGCTCGAAGGAATGGCGCGTTTGATTTTGTGCGCCGATCGAGGAAATCCGCGCGGATTTTGCGTCGCTCGGCCTGCCGCGGCGCCTCGCTTGGATCGAGGCTGTCGAGTCTCGGCGCAGGCAAGTACAAAAGCACGCGCCATCAGTCTGTCGACGCATGCAATCACGAACAAGCAATCACACACAGCAACTGAAGCCGTCGACACTCGACATCAACATTCAAGTCGCACGCACGCACGCCGCAAACGCACGCACGCACGCAAACTTTGCTCGAATCGCAAAAAAACACGAAAACGAAATGATTTCGACGTCCGCCCGCCCCACCGCCCGATTAGCGGGGCACCAATGCCAGGTTCCTCTGCTCCTCGGACGCCGCGTGGCGAGGACGACCGCCGTTATGCGCTCGGGACCTGCGCCCCGTAAAACCGGCCGCTCGAGCAGGCCGTCGCCGTCGCCCCTCCGCCGCCGCAGAGGCGCCGCCGCCGCCGCCTCCTCCTCCTCTTCCCCCCCGTCGCCCGCAGCCGCCGCCGCCGAAGAGACCCCCGACGACGGCGTGGCGCACGACGTGCACCTGCTCCTCGCCGTCGCGCGCATGCGCGCCACGGAGGCGTTCGCCAAGGAAGTCTCGCTGCTGTACGACGTCCCCGCGTCCGAAGACGAGGACGACGAGAACAGTGCCGCCGATAACAACGACAAGGCCGGCGAGAGCGGCGCCGGCGCACGGAAGGACGGCGGCGATCCCCCGGACGCGTTCTCGCTGCTGCGCGCGGCCGCGCTCCTGACCGCCGCCCTGCACGAGCCGCAGCTGAGCTACACGTCGGACGTCGTCCCGGCGCTCGACGCCGCCGCGGCCGCCGCGGGCGCGCGCCTGCTCCGCCGCGGCGGTGGCCGCGGGCCGGGGGGCGCCCTGGCGTTCCTGCGCCGCTCGGCGCGCCCAGAGACCGAGGGGCTCGAGGCGCTCGCGGCCGCCGTGGCTTCGGCCCTGCGGCACGCGGGGCTGCGCGAGAACGTCGCGGACGCGCACGACCCGCGCAACTTTGCGCTCGACCGCGACGTGCTCCGCGCCTTGCGCGCGTGCGGCGGCGGCGGCGGCGGGGCGAACGATGGCGGCGGCGGCGCCCGCGGCGGCGGCGGCGCCCTCGAGCCGCCGCGCCAAGCCGCCGCCGCCACGGGCCCGGCCATGGCCGCGGTCCTGTTCGCCGAGGTGGCGCGCCGCCTCGACGCGGGCGTCGCCCTGGCCGGCACGCACGACCGGCCCCTGCTGCGCCTGTTCGACCGGCGCGCGGCCGAGGCCGCGCCGACCAGCGCCGACGTCTCTGCTGGCGACGGCGCCGCCAGCGCTTGGGCAGAGACACCCCGTTCGTCGGCGTCGTCCTCGTCGGCGTCGTCGTCGTTCTCGCCGTCTGCGGGCGGCGCCGCCGTCACGCCGGTGGTGCCGCCGCCTTCGATCCTCGTCGATCCGTGCGCCGCCTTGTCCGCGCAAGAGGGCGATTTCGACGGGTCTTTCGCCCCTCCTCGCCGCGCAGCTGCCGCCGCCGCTGCCGCTGCCGCCGACGGCGAAAACGACGACGACGCCGGCGACTCGCCGCCGCCGCCCGAGCACACCCCGTTCACGTACGCCTGGCTGCCCGAGGCCGCCGCCTGGGTCCCCACCGACGCCCTGGACCGCCCTGACACCCACCCGCACGAGCCGCCGCGCGCCTGGCCCATGCTAGAGCCCGTCGCCGCGCCGCCGCTCGCCACGCGCGCCCTACTGCACGCCGCGCTGTCGGCGGCCAAGCGCTCGCACGCCGCGTCCGGGCGGTTTGGCGACGCGCTGGCGGCGTGCCGCCTCGCGCGCCGGGTCGACCCCCTGGACTTGGACGAGCTGCGCGACGAGGGCGCCCTGCTGGTCGGGTGCCGCCGCTACGCCGAGGGGGCCGCCGCATTGCGAGGGTACCTTTCGGCGGCCCCCGGCGGCGGCGGCGGCGGCGGCCCGCCTGACCGCAGGTGGGTCGAGGCCGAGGCGTCGCGGGCGGAGGCGATGGCCGAGCTCGAGGCGATGCGGGCGCGGCGCGCGCTGCAGGCCCGGGCGCAGGAGGAGGGGGAAGGGGGCGAAGGCGGGCAGTAGGGCCGTGCTCAGGAGGAGGGGGAGGAGGGGGGCGGGGAGTAGGGGCCGGTCTTTCTCGCGTGAGAGAGACGGGAGAGGCGCGCGCCGCTGGCGAAGGTGCCGAGGGGGCCGGTCGATGGCGCGGCGAATGGCGTCGACGGCTTTTCAGGCGTCGTCGCATTCCTCCTCTTTCTCTTAAGAGGTTGCGACCACGCACATAAACACACAGACTTGTTACTCAACTTGACCAGCAGAACGACTCGACACTGACCGGAGGTTTGAGCTGGCGGGTGACAGCCTCGTCCCCCCCTCCTCTTCTCCCGCGACATCCATCTGCGCAAGCCACCTCCCTCCTGGTCCGGCCGCCGCCGCCACGACGAGCGTGAGCGCGGGGCGCCTCTCGATCGTCAATGGCGCGCGAGCGCAGCCGGTCGCCGCCGCGCGCAGCAGCAGCACCGCGCGGCGCCGCCGGCCGGTCGCGCTGGGAGCGCGGGGACGAGGGCGACGACGGCGAGCGCGGCGGCGGCGGCATGCGGCCGCAGCTCCAGCAGCAGCAGGCGCAGCAGCGGCCGCGCGAGGCGCAGGGGCAGCAGGCGCGGGCCCGGCGGCGGGACGGCGAGCCCGACGGGGAGCGGCCGCCGCGGCGCCGGCGCGACGACGAGGACGACCTCCGCTGCGCCGCCGGCGGCGGCTCGCCGGCGCGCTCGCCCGCAGAGGCGCCGCCGCCGCCGCCGCCGCCGCCGCCGCCGCCTCCGATTTACAAGCCCGACTTTGCCGGCCTGTCGGGCAAGCTGGCGGCCGAGGCCAACACCGTCAACGGCGTGGTGCTCAAGTTCGCGCCGCCCGCCGAGGCGCGCGTGTGCAAAAACCCGCGGTGGCGCGTCTACGTGTTCAAGGACGCGGCGGCGGCGGCGCGCCAGGCGGCGGCAAAACCAAGGGCGACACATCGGCCGGCGACCGGCGCGGCGAGCCCGTCGGCGAGCCCATCCCACTCGACCGCCACGCCTACTACCTGTTCGGCAAGGAGCGGCGCGTCGCCGACGTGCCCACCGACCACCCCAGCTGCAACCGGCAGCACGCGGTCGTCTGCTTCCGCGAGGTCGAGCGCCTGCCCGAGGGCGGGCTGCTGCCGGCCGGAGGCGGGAACGGCGGCGGCGCGGCGGGCGCGGCCGCCGCCGCCGCCGCCGCGCTCGCCGCCTCTATCCGCACCATTCCCTACCTCCTCGACCTGGAGGCGGCCAACGGCACCCTCCTCAACGGGCGGCGAATCGACCCCGGCCGGTTCTACGAGCTGCTGGACGGGGACGTGGTCAAGTTCGGGGCGAGCACGCGCGAGTACGTGTTCATACGGGAGAGGTGATTTTTTTTTAGTTCTGTTTTGAGCCGTGTCGTCGGCGGGCGGTGGCGGCGACGGCGGCAAGACACCAAAACCGTATAGAAAATTGAAGAGAGATGCGCGAGAATGATATCCGCAACGACCAAGAAGACACAGCGCGTCAACATAGAGAGAGACAGAGCGCGCATTACATCAGGCCCCCGCCAACGCCGTCGTTACGCGTCCCCCGCTGCGGCCGCCGGCGCCGCCGCCGCCGCCGCCGCCTCTCCCGCCGCCGCCACCGGCTGCTCGGCCGAGGCCGAAGAGCTCACCCGCAGCTCTTTCAGCTGCCGCGCGTCGACCGCCGCCGGCGCGCCCGTCAGCGCGCACGCCGCCTGCGCCGTCTTGGGAAAGGCGATCACGTCCCGGATCGAGGGCGCGCCCGCGAGCAGCATGGTGAGGCGGTCGAGGCCGAAAGCGAGGCCGCCGTGCGGGGGGGCGCCGAGGTCGAGCGCCTCGAGCAGGTGGCCGAACTTGTCGGCGGCCTCGGCGGGAGACAGGCCGACGGCGTCAAACACGCGCTCCTGCACGTCCCGGCGGTAGATGCGGAGGCTCCCGCCGCCGATCTCGACGCCGTTGTACACCATGTCGTAGGCGCGGGCGCGGGCGCGGCGCAGGCCGCGGGCGAGGGCCGCCGAGGAGGCGGCGGAGGGCGAAGGAATGCCGCCGCCGCCGCCGCCGACGCCGCCGTTGCCGTCGTTGCCGTCGTTTGCCGCCGCCGCCGCCGCCGCCGCCGCCGCCGCCGCCGCCGCCGCCGCTGCTGCCTCGGCCTCTGCCGCGGCGAGGTCGTCGGCGTTGGGCGCGGTGAAGGGGTGGTGGAGGGCCTCGAGGCGCGCCTCGTCCTCGTTCCACTCAAACATGGGAAAGTCGGTCACCCACAGGAGGGCGTGCTGCTGCTGCTGCTGCTGGGGCGCCTCGGCCGCCGCTGCCGCCGCCGCCGCTCCTGCGCCCGGCTGCTTTTGCGGCCCCTTGTCGTCGCCACCCTTGCCGCCGCCGCCGCCGCCGCCCGCCGCCGCCCCGCCCGCCTCGCGCGGCACCAGCCCCAGGTCGCGCGCCAGAAACTGCCGCACCCGGTCCAGGCCCCGGTTGACCGCCGCCTCCGTGCCGGACGCCAAGAGCACCAGGTCGCCCGGCTCGGACGCGCCCGCCGCCGCCAGCAGCGCGCGCCGCTGCGCCTCGTCCGGGATGCCCTCCAGGACCGCCTTTCCGGCGTCGAGCGCGGAGGCGGCGCCCGCGTGTTCCGCCACCCGCGCGACCACCAGCCCGCCAAGGCCCGCGGCCAGGGCCTCGGCCGCCACGTCGCCCTTGGGCGCCTTGAGGCGGGCGTTGGACACGCGCTTGGACAGGCCGCCCGCCGCGGGCACGACGATGGCCTTGACGCACCGCCGCCGCGCGCTGTTGCCGCGCGCGGCGGCGTCGTCCGCGCCGTCGCCGCCGCCCTCCGCCCCCGCCGCCGCAAGCAGCCGCGCGTTGCCCTCCTCCACCTCGGCAAATGGCTTGAACGCGCTCCCTTTCACTGCGGACGTCACCTCGCGCAGCTCCAGGCCGTACCGCGTGTCGGGCTTGTCGCACCCGTACCGCGCCATGGCCTCGCGGTACGTCAGCCGCGGCAGCGGCAGCGGCAGGTCGACCCCCTTGACCCCGCGAAACACGGCGGCAACCAACTGCTCCGCCAGCCCCATGATCGCGCCCTCGTCCGCGAACGCCATCTCCACGTCCACCTGCGTGAACTCGGGCTGGCGGTCGGCGCGCAGGTCCTCGTCGCGGAAGCAGCGGGCCACCTGGTAGTACCGATCAAAGCCGGCGACCATGAGAAGCTGTTTGAATAGCTGCGGCGACTGGGGCAGCGCGTACCACGCCCCCGGCGACGCGCGAGAAGGGACGATGTAGTCGCGGGCGCCCTCGGGCGTCGAGCGCGTCAGCACGGGCGTCTCGACCTCGACAAAGCCGTGTCCGTCCTCGAGGAAGCGGCGCACGGAGCGCACCACAGCGTGGCGCAGGCGCAGGGCCGCGGCCATGGACGGGCGGCGCAGGTCGAGCACCCGGTGCCGGAGGCGGAGCCCCTCGCGGGGCGGGCCGCGGTCGCCCTCCTCGGCGGCCGAGACGGGAAACGGCAGCGGCCGGGCGACGGGGTTGAGGATGCACAGACGGGTGGCGAGCAGCTCGACGCCGCCCGTGGGCATGCGCGGGTTGGTGTCCTTGCGGCGGCGCAGGACGCCCGTCACGGCGAGGCAGCCCTCGGGGCGGGCACGGGCGGCGGCGCGCGCGGCGGCGTCGAGGGCGGCAGCGCTCTCGTCGGCGCCGCCGCCGCCGCTCTCGCCGCTCTCGCCGCCGTTCTCGCCGCCCGCCGGCAGCGGCTGTCCGACGACCTGCATCAGGCCCGTGTGGTCGCGCACGTCGAGGAACACGAGGCCGCCCATGTCGCGGTTGCGGTCGACCCACCCGCACAGCGTGACCTCGCGGCCGGCCAGCGCATCCACGTCGGCCTCGCGCAGCTCGCCGGCCCCGTGCGTGCGCGCGGGCCAGACCATTGCCGACGGCGGCGGCGGCGGCTGAGAGGAGGGGGGCGGCGACGGCGGGCGGGCGTCGGCGTCGGCGGCGGCAGACGCGGGCGGCGGCAGCGCGCTCGCGGCGGCGGCGGCGGCAGAGGGCGCGGCGCCGGCGGCCGTGCGGCGCGCGCGCTGGGCGGCGGCGGTCGCGGGCGGGCGGGGCGGGCCGCGCACTGCCATCTGCGCCATCGAGCGGGCGGCCAGGAGGCCGGCGCTCGCGGGAGGGCGAGCGGGAGAGGAGGTCGCCGTGGCGATCGCGGTCACCCGGCTTCCGCCAATCGCCGCCGCCCCGCCGCGAGGCGCCGCGGGCGGGCGCGCGCCTAGCATCGTGCCGGCCCGCCGCGTTGAGGTTGGCGCGGGAGGTAGAGGGGGGATTAGCGCGGCGGCGAGCAGGCGGAGGGATTGGCGCAAGGACAGAGCAGCAGTCGCGACCAAGGGGAGGAGGGGTGAGGCGCCCCGCCGCAGCATGAGCCGGGAGAATTGAATGTGCAATGCTGCAAGGGAGAGTGAGATAGACTGCGCTGGCAGGACGGGTTGGGTGTGTGGTGGGTTGCACAGCCAGAGGGAGGCACGAATAGCCAAGGAAAGCGGCGCCGCCGCGTCGACGGGACGCTCCCTGGCGTCGGTTGCGCCTCGGCCGTCGATGTCTTTGGGCCGGGCGGCTGCGGCTGCTGCGGCTGCTGCCGCCGCGGCTGCTGCTGCTCCTGCTGCTGCGACCCGCGCTAGCGCCTCTCCTCCGCCACGCCCCCCGCGGCCGCCGCCCCCTGCCCGCCGCCGCCCCCGCCCCTCGCCGCCGCCAGTGCCACCGCCCTTGCCGCGCCGACCACCGCCAGCTGCTGCCGGAAGGCCGCCACCGCCGCGCTCGTGGCGCCCATCGCCGGGTCCGGCACGCGCACCATGGCCGGCAGCGCGCGGCCGCCGACCGTGCCGCGCTCGGCCAGCTCGCGCGCTACGGCGCCGCGCTGCCAGGCCAGCAGGCGCGAGACGGCGCGCCCCTGCTCGCCGCCGCCGCCGCCCTCGCCGCCGCCCCCGCCGCCGCCTCCGCCGCCGCGCAGCAGCACGGCCTCCATTGTGCCGGGCTCGGCGCCGCCGGCGGCGCCGCCGCCGCCGGGCGCCGCGTCCGCGTCCTGGTCTGCCCTCGCGCCGGCCGATGCCGCCGACGCCGCCGCCGACGCCGGCCCCCCCTGCTGCTGCCGCTGCTGCTGCTCCTCGCGCGCGGCCAGCGCGAGCGCCTGCGCGACAAACGCCGCCACGGCGGACGCCTCGACGGCGTCGTCGCCGCTGGCGCCGCCGCCGCCGATTCCGTCGCCGCCGCCGCCGTCGGGCGTGGGCGCGGGCGCGGGCGCGGAAATCCCCTTGCCCTGAAGCGACGCTGACGGGGCGCCACCCTCGCCGCTCACCCACGCCCAGCCCGCGGGCCGGTCGCCGGCGCCGGGGAACGGCACGCCCAGCTGCGCGGCGGTAAAGTAGGCCAGCGACAGCCACCGGGCAAAGAGCCGCGCGTTGATCTCCTGCGCGGCGAGGGCGCCGGCCGCCGCGGCCGACCCGCCCGCGGCCGCGGCCGCGGCCGCCGCTGACCCTGTCGCCCGCACGACGCCGCCCGCCTGCGCAAACTCGGACGGGTCGAGCGCCGCAAACACCTCGGGCGCGGAGTGGCCGCGGCCGTAGGCGTCGAGCGCGCAGGCGGCGAAGGCGTTGCACGAATAGGCGCCCTCGCCCAGCGCGGCGCCCATGAAGGCGACGACCAGGCGCACGGCCAGGGCGCGGAGCGGGGGCGGCGGCGGCAGTTCCGTCTCTGTGCCGGCGCTCTCGCGCCCGCCCGCCGCGTCGGCGGCGCCCGCGAAATCAAACGCCTGCGCGTAGCCGGTCGGCACGCGGCCGAGCGCGCTCGGCGGCAGCAGCGGGCGCGACGTCGGCAGGCCCGCGCCGGACGCCACCTCGGCCGCGATCAGCACCAGGCGCGCGTACTGCTGCATCAGCTCCGAGAACTGGGAGCGGCCGCCGCCGCCGCCGCCGTCGTCGTCCGCGCCGCCGCCGCCGTCGCGCTCGCTGTCGCGCTCGCGGTCGCGGTCGCCGCCGTCGGGCCCCTGCGAGCGCGGCCGCGTCCGCGCCTGCTCCGAGGCGAGGCCTTGGAAGGCCGCGACGCGCGCCAGGGTGTTGCCCTCGTCAAAGTAGGCGCGCAGGGTGGTCTTGACGTAGGTCAGCAGCCCGAGGGCCTCGCGCGAGAAGCGCGCTGAGACATTGGCGGCTGGCTCGGCAGGTGAGGGTCCGGCGGCGGCGTCGGCGGCGGCGGCGCCGGCGGCGCCGGCGGGGCCCGGTGTCGTTCTCCCGCCTGCTTGCTGCTGCCGCCCGCCGCCAAAGGGGACGCCCAGCTCGCTCGCGGCCAGGGCGGTCACCAGCATCCACGACAGCAGGATGTCCTCGTCCAGCGGCGTGAGCAGCGGCTGCTGCTGCCGCCGCTGGCCCTCGCCCCCTGCCGCCGCCGCCGCCCCGGCCGCCGCCGACCCGGCCGCCGCCGACTGCAGCGACTGCGCCCGGATGCCGGCCTCGAGCGCGTCCACCCCGATTCCCGCCACGTGCGCCGCCAGGAGCGCCTCGACGAACGCCTGCGCCGCCAGCAGCGAGCGATTGCCCGACGCGAAAAAGGCCAAGAGCAACGCGTCGTCGGGCGAGGCAAAGACGCCGCCGCCGCCGCCGCTGCCGCCGCCGCTTCGTCCTTCTTGCGCGGTCGCGCTCCTCTGCCCTTCGTCCGCTGCCGGCGTCGTGGCAGAGGGGACGCAAAGCACCCGCCGCCGCCACCGCCGCCAGCGTGGGCAAGAGGGGGTTCTTGACGCGGTCGCTGCTGCTGCTGCTGCTGCTGCTGCTCCTGCTGCTGCTGCTGCTGCTGCTGCTGCTGCTGCTGTCGCCGATGCTGCCGATGGCGCCGCCGCCCCGCGCTGGCGACGCCGCTGGCCCATCGCCGGCAGCAGCAGCAGCGAGGCCAGCGACGGCGGTCGCGGCAGCTGCTGCTGCACCATGCAGCGGGAGGAAGGGGGCACGGCCGCCATACTCCTGTCGGCACGGCGTGCGGCGCTTGTTTGCCGCTTGGTATTTGCGCGTTCGAGAGCAAGATTGCGTTTCGTGATGTTGGGGTTCGTGTGTTGCGCGCGCGTTCGTCTAGTGCGTGTCGAGAGCGAGCTTGAGAGAGGGAACGTTTGTCGTACGCTGCGCGAGGTTTCAAGGGGTCGTTGGCCGCAGTTACGTGGACGAAAGAGCGCGTCTCGAGAGGGCGTGAACGCAAAAGCCGGCCCGCTCCGGACGTTGCCGCCCAACGCCGCCCATCGTCGCCGCCGGTCGTAGAAGTCGGGCGCGCCGCCACGTTGCCTCGCTTCTTTGCTTTTGCCACAAGAAACCACCCCCCTCCAAAAACCACACCCACTCAAGGTTGACTTAAAAGCGCGAGGAATCGGCCCGCGTTTGTGTTTTGTTCCTCGCCATCCCTCTCCCCCCCCCCCCCCCCCTCTTTCTCTTTTTTGAGAACGTCCCAAAACATGGCTTTTTGAGTCGAGGTTTCCCTCGAACAGCCGGGGCGTGACCCTTTGAAGCGTAGCACAGGCGCGGTGGGCGCAGCGCGCGGACGAGGCGAGCGCTCTTCGAGGGGAAACCGAGGCTTTTTTCCGCGGGAGCGGGAAGGAAAGAACAGAAGAAAGGGTCAGAGGAGAGGTCGTTTTTTCGCGCCGCGCGCGACTCTTCCCCCTCCTTCGCCCGGAAACCCTGACACGATGACCCCTGACGACCTGCCCATGCTCTCGATGGGCCCTGTGGACGGCGCGCTGGGCGTGCTGGTGAGTCTTTGGGAGAGAGAGAGAGAGAGGAGGGAAGAGATGGAAGACAGGGGACAGCACCACCACGCGCAAAGGGAGCTGGCCGCCTTTGGGTCTCTCTCTCGGCCGCGCGTCGCCGCTGGTCCGCGCACGGGGCGCGCGACCGTGCCGTGGTCGTGCCTTGTCGACAGAGCACCCGCGCGCCGGGTCTGCGCGCCCCCTGGCCGACTCGGGAGGCGCGCGATGGAAAGAGAAGGGCGGAGTGGAGGGCGTGGGAGGCGCGCAAAAAGCTGGGGGGGACGCCCGCGCCTTGGGCAGCCCCTCCCCCCCCTCCCTCCCCTGCTCTTGCGCGCAGGCGGCCCGCCTCGAGCCCCGTCAGAGGGCCTCTGGCGCGCCGCCGCCGGCTCTTTCAGGGGCGAGCAGCGAGAGAGGAAGAGAGGAAGGCCGATGCCCCCCCAAAAAGAGGGAGAGAGCTGCAGCCTTGCAGCCTCCCATCGCGCCGCCGCCGCCCGGCGCCCGTCGCCACCTCCCGTTGCCGCCGGCCCGTCTCCGCTCATCCATCTCCCTCTTCCCCCCCTTCTTCCAAAACCCACCCCTAAAACACCAACAGGACCCCGAGGCGTGCGCACCGGAGGACTCGCCCGTCGTGCCCCTCCTGGCGGCCGTGGTCGAGGCGATCGTCGAGGCCAACGAGCGGCAGCACGCGGCGGCCGCGGCAGCGCACCAGCAGCAGGTTCTGCTGCAGGCGGCCGCCGCCATCGCCGCCACGCCGCGGCTCGGTGGCGACCCCGACGACCAGGACGTCCTCACCTCGCCCCCGACGCCACCGCTGCCGCAGCACTCGTCCGGCGGCGAGTCGTCGGACGGCAGCACGGCCACGACCAACGGCGACGGCGCGCGCGACGCCGCCGACCTGGCCGCCGCCGCCGCGCCGCCAGCCGCCGCCGCCGCCCACCAGCAGCTGCAGCAGCAGCAGGCCTCTGATCACGCCGCCGAGCTGGCCGCCGCCCACGTCCCCACCCGCCTGACGGTTTTCCACGGCCTGCGCGCGCCGCCCATCGGCGTCGCCGCCTATTTGCAGCGCGCCGCGCGTTACGCGCGCTGCTCTCCCGCCTGCTTCGCGCACGCGTTCGTGTACGTGTGCCGCCTGAGCCAGCAGGACCCGGCGCTGGCCCCCACGTCGCTCAACGTGCACCGCCTCCTGCTGACCGGCCTGCTGCTGGCCGCGAAGTACCTCGACGACCGCCACTACAACAACGCGTTTTACGCCAAGGTGGGCGGCGTCTCGACGGCCGAGCTCAACCGGCTGGAGACCGAGATGCTGCGGCTGCTCGAGTTCCGCTTGGCCGTCGAGCCGGAGCACGTGGCCTCCCTGCTGGCGCCGTCGGCGGCGGGCGGGGCGGGCGCGGCCGACTCGGCGGCGGCCGGGGCGGCGCCGGGCGGCCTGCTGCGCGCGCTGGCGGCGGGCGGCGGCGGCGGCGCGGCAGTGGCCGTGGCGGCCGGCGCTAACGCGCGCGTGGCGGCGGCGGCGGCGGCCGCGGCGGCGCTGCCCGGCGCCGCGGCGGCCGCGTCGCCGCGCTGCGGCGGCGGCGGCCTGGGCGCCTCCTCGGCCGACGCGGACGCCGAGGTGGCGTGGTGGCGGGCGTCGGCGGCGGCCAAAAAGGCGGCGGCGGCAGCCGTGGCGGCGGGGGCCGGGTGCGGCGGCGGTAGCGCCGGCGCGGCGGTCCTGGTGCTCGCGGCCGTCGCCCGGGCCGCGGCCGCCGCGCCCCGCGGCTGCCTGCTCGAGGCCGTGCCGTCGACGTCGACCACGTCGGCGGTGCCGGCCACGACGTGCGCGCGCCCGGCGCTCGCCGTCGCCGCCGTTGCGGACGTCGGCCCGCAGCCGTCGGCCGCGGCGGCCAACGGCGGCGGCGGCCGCAGCAATCGCAAGCGCCGCTCGACGGGTGGCCGCTCGGCGGCCGGCGTCGGCGGCGCGGCCGGCACGCCCGGCGGCAGCGGCTCGAGCGACGACGTGCGCATGAGCGGGCGCCGGCTGGCGCGCCGCAGCGTGGAGGTGTGAAGGCGAAGGATTACGACGAAACAACCGAGGGGGCGGAAACCAAACTGACGAGAGGCGGAGGGGAGAGGACGAGGCGGCCATTGTGTTTTGTTTTTCGTCGCCCTGCCCCCTCTCTTTCTCTCTTTTCTCTTTCTGTTTCTCCCCTCTTCCGGGCCCGTCATACCACCCCCCCTTTCCGCACGCTGCCAAAAGGACGGACGGGGGGCGCGCGCTGTCTCGCGGGCGCGGGGAGCGACACGGGACAAGAGGGAGAGGGCGCGCCGCTCTGAACAAGAGAGGGCGCCGATTTTTCCCACCCCATGCGCGGTTTTTAGGGTTTTCCCACCCCATGCGCGATTTCCCCGCCCCTCGGCCGCGCCGTTTCCTTGGTCCACCGCACACGCACATACCCCAACCCCCACCCCCCCACATCCCCATTTTACCTGCTCACCCATTCACTCACCCCCCACCCACCAACAACAAGCCAAAACGCAAAAAAAACAACTACTCCTCATGTAAACGTTTCGTCTTTGACAAGGGTCGCCGCGTCTGCCTGAGCTGGCGATGCCGACGTCGCTGGCGAGTGGGGGCCACGTGGGTCGAAAGTGAGCGTGTGTGCTCGGGGCCGCGACAAAACAAGAACACCGCCGCCGGGTGGAAAGCGCTCGAGCGCGAGGAGAAAGAGAATCAAATCAATCGCCTGGAAAAGCACAATCGAAAGTCTCAGAATGGCCCCTCGCCCGCGAAGCGTGCCCGTGCGGTTCGTCGCTGCCGGGGAGGTGCGTGGAGTTGGATTGCGCGCGCTCGCGATTGTGATTGCGCGCATCCAAATGCTCTCGTTGTTGTTGTGTGGGGCAAAACACGCGCGTGGAGTCCACAGCTCAACCTCCGCACTCACCACCCGAACGCCAACACATCACAGGCATGCGATAGCGACAGCTCCGGGGCTGGCGGCCTGCACGTCGGCGGCATCGTGATCAAGCCGGCGCGGCGCGGCGGAGTCGGCTTTCGCGGCGGTCGCGGTGGCGGTCGCGGCAACCGCGTCGGCGCGCAACGCCAGCGGCGGCAGCAGCAGCGGCAAGCAAACGGCAGCGAGGACGAGGAGGAGGAGGACGACGACGATGAGGACGAGGTGGCGCGCGACTACCTCGAGAACGCGATGGGCAGCTCGGACGGCGACGAGGAGAAGCAGGAGCAGGAGGGCGGCGCCAAGGAAAGGGGCGTCGTCGCCCGCGGACGACTCTGCAGCGGCGGCGAGGGCGCTGCGGCGGACGCCGGCGGCGGCGGCGAACCAGTGGACGACGACGACGCCGACGACGACGCCGACGACGGCGCCGCCTCGCGCCGCGGCCTCGGCTGCAGCGGCGGCGGCCCGGGCGGCCGCGCGGCGCGCCTCGAGGCGATGATGCGCCGCCTCGGCACGCGCGAAATCGACGAGCCGGCCGCGAGCGGCGACGGCGGCGACGACGGCGAGGCCAAGTCTCGCTACAGCAGCACCGAGTCCGAGAGCGACAGCGAGACCGAGAGCGAGTGCGACAGCGACGGCGACGGTGACGGCGACGGTCTCGGCCTTACGGGCACCGCTTGGGGGGCGGCGAAACCTGGGGGCGGCGGCGGCGGCGGCCCGGACAGCGCCGGCGGCGCTGCCGACACCGCTCTCCGGCGGCCGAGGCTGGTTGGTGGGGGGCGCCTGGCGCCCGGCGAGAAGGCGCGCGTGCGCCGGATGATGGTCGAGGCCAAGCGCGCGCGGCGCGACCCCTCGGGCATCGGCGCGCCGGGCATCGCGGCGCGGATCGAGGCGCTCGCGGCGGCGTGCTCGGCGGGAGCGAGCGCCCGAGGAGGGCGAGGCGCCGCCGGGCGGCCAGTGGCAGGGGGCGGCGGCGGCGGCGGCCGCCCCGACGTTCTGGCCCTCCCCCCCTGCGGCCGCAACAAGCGCGCCCTCGCCTTCGCCAACACCGTCGCCGGCGCCCACGGCCTGCTCGCGACCGTCCAGGGCTCGGGCCGCCAACGCTTCGTGCTCGTGCGCCCGACGCCGCGCGCCCGCGTCCCCGCGCCGGGCTCGGCCGGCGCCGGGACGGTCGCCCGCGCGCTCGCGGCAGAGGCAGAGGTGGCGCGGCGCGGGGAGCGGCTCGCGCGCCCGGGCGGGGGCGGCGGCGCGATGGCCATGTTCCGCGGCGGCGGCGGCGGCCGCAACTCGAGCGACGACGAGGCCCTGGGGATGGCCTCGGCCGCCGACGCGCGCCGCTCCAACCCCGCCGCCGCCGCCGCCCGCACCAACAACAGCAGCGGCGGCAGGCGCGGCGGCGGCGGCGGCGGCCGGCGCGGCTTTGCGCCGGCAGAGCCGCTCGCGCCGATGGCGTTCGTGTCGGGCGGCGTGCTGGTGGACGCCTCCCAGGCCACGGTGATGCTGGCGTCGGCCGTGGTGGTGCCTGGGGTGGTGGCCGGGGCGGACGTGCCCTCGGCGGCAACAGCAGCGGCAGCGGCGGCAGCAGGGGCGGCAAGCGCCGGCGAGGCAGACACGCCGCCCGCCGCGCCGCTGCCGCCGCTGCCCCCGTCGGCGCCGCCGCCGCCCTCCGACCCGCCCGCCCCTCCCGCCTGCCGCCCCTCGCCCGCCGCGATCGTCAAGCCCCTGCCCGTGATCAACATGACCAAGAAGGGCGTCCGGCTCGCGCGCAAGCAGGAGCGGCGCCAGGAGCGCAAGCAGCAGCGCGAGGGTGAGAGGGCTGCGCCCGCGGGCGCCGGCGCGGCCGGCGTCGGCGGCGAGGGCAACGTCTCGTCCACCACGTTTGCGGGCTTCGAGGCGCACACGCGCGGCATCGGCTCGCGTCTGCTCGAGCGCATGGGGTGGAGCGCCGGGGAGGGGCTGGGCAGGCAGCGGGCTGGCATCGCCGAGCCGATCCGCGCGGCGCGGCGCCCCAAGGCGGTGGGCATCGGCGCCGAGTGAGGCGGCGGCGGGCGACGGCACGAGGCGCCAAACAGACGAGCGAGATTGTGAAGCGCGCGAGTCAAAGCGTTGTTGTACAGGGCGGTGTTTCTCCGCCTGTACAAACAGCAATACAACAACAGGTGCGTTTGTCTATTCTATGCGTCAGCTATTTTTTGCATTTTATCAAGGCGACGGCGGCGAGGTTGTGATCCGCCGCGTCCAGCGTGGGGGTGTGTAAGGCCAACGTGCAACTTCAGAAAAACAGAACCCGCCTCGTGTTTCGCAGAGCGCGAATACCGCGCGACGGCGGCTCGTCGCCCGCCGCGTCCGTTTTCGCCCTGGGCCCCACCTCACTCTCACTCGTCGTCGCTGCCGCCGCCGCCCCGGTCGTCGCTCTCGTCCTGCTCGACCGTCACGCCCACCGCCGCGCCCCCACCCTCCCCCTGGTGCTGCTGCGCGCGCGGCGGCGCGCCCTGCACGCGCCTGATGTAGGCGTCCACGGCAAACAGCGACGCGCGCGTGATGCGCGCAAAGTCGAGCTCTGTCTCGCCGTCGGGCGCCACCACGACCACCCCTTCGTTGAGCAGGCCGACGGCGTGCTCGAGCTCGTCGGGCCCGAGCGAGGCGATGGCGCCGGCCACCTCGGTGAGGACGTCGTGCGGCACGTCCTCGCCCAGCTGCTGCTGCTCTTGGTCGTGGGCGCCGCCGTCGCCGTCGTCCTCGTGCTGCTGCTGCGGGTGCTGGTGCTGGTGCTGGGGGTGGTGGTGCTCCGAGGCGTAGCCGAGGGACGGGCCGCCGTCGCCGCCGTACCCGTCGCCGCCGCCGCCGCCGTTGCCGGCGCCGCCGTAGGACGAGGCCTCGCCGTGCGAGCGCGACGGCCGGCCGCCGCCGCCGCCGCCGCCGCCGAGGCCGCGCGACGCGCCGCCGGGCTTGGCCGGGCGCCGCGCGCTGCCGCCGCCCCCGCCGCCGCCGCCGCCGCCCGCGTAGTCGCTGGGCGCGCGCTCGGCCCCGTAGCCCCCGCCGCCCGCAGCCGCCGCCGCCGCCGCGAGCGCCTCCTCGTCGCAGGGGTTGAACCGCGCCGCCGCAAGCCCCGCCGTCGCGCGGCGCGCCCGGCTCTCGGCCGCCAGGCCCGACGCCGCCCACGTCTGCTCAAAGTGCCCCTCCAGCCGCGCGCCCAGGCGGTGCACCAGGTCCTCGGGCCGGGGGTTGTACCGCCGGCAGTTGGCGAACACGCGGCGCATGTCGTCGGCGAACGGCTGCGGCGCCTCGTACGTGCGCCGGGTGAGCTTGCGCTCGATCTCGCCAAACGTGATCGGCCGCTCCACCTTGGAATAGTAGTCGTCGGCGATTGTGGGAAACGTCTCGGACACAGGGCGGTAGAAGACGTCGCGCGCGAGGACGTGGTAGCACATCTCGCGCGGGCCGCACTCGGAGAGCACGCGGCCGAGGACGTCGCGGCAGCGGTCGAGGAACTCGCCGCCGCCGTAGGCGCCGGCGCCGCCGCCGCCCGCGCCGCCGCCGCCCGCGCCGCCGCCGCCGCCGGGCGCGCCGTACGCGCCCGAGGGGGCGCCGTGCATCCCTCCGTAGCTGACGGGGGCGTGATAGGCGCCGCCGGGGCCGTCGTCGCCGTTGGCGAGAGATTTCTGGCGCTTGAGCGTGCGCAGGCCCTGTTTAGTTTCGGGGAAGAGGGGGAGCGAAGGCGGAGAGGACGTGCGTTTTTGTTTCGTGTATTTTGTTTGGGAGGGAGGGGAGAGGGGTGCGTGGGTCCACGGCTTGAAGAAGGACGACGACGGGCGGATACCGATCGAGGGGCGCGCGAGGGGAAAGAGGGGAGGAGGGGTCGGCGCAAGAGGGGAGGCGCGCGCGTCGGCGGCGGCGGCGGCAGCGCGGCGGCGCGCGGCGGCGCCCGCGCGCCGCCGCAGCGCGCGCCGCCGGCGAGTGCGCTCCCCCGCCAATCCCCCCCCTCCCAACTTCGCAACGCGGCCTCCAAGCCCAGCCGTCCTCACCTCCTGGGCGTACGGGTTGTGCGACTTGAGCGCCGAGCGGTTGAGCGCCGCCAGGTTGGGAACGCGCCCGCCGTAGTCGGCAATATATCCGTCAAGCCGCTTCAGTTGGGCGGCGGTGGCGCGGCCGAGCGAGCACGCCTGCAGCGGGTCGACGACAACAACGTCCGCGGAGAAGCCGCCCGCGGCGGCCTGGGCGCCGAGGACGGCCTGGGCGTCGCCGATGAGGGAGCCGCAGTCGAGGCGCAGGATGATGGGGCGGCCGCTGCCGTCGGGCGGCGGCGCGGGGGCGTCGGCGGCTGGCGCGGCGTCGGCGGCGAGTGGTGCGGGGGCGGCGTCGGCGGGGGCGATAGTCGGAGGCGCTGCCGCTTCCGCCTGCATGGGCTCGTCGGCGGCGTCGACGACGGCCGCCGGCGCGGCAGCCTGCTCTTCGACGGCCATCGGGGCGGGCTCGTCTGCTGCCGCGGGCGCTGCGGGCGCTGCGGGCGCGGGGGCGGGGTCCTCAGCCGCGGGAACAGGCGCTGGCACCGATTTGGGCGCTTCGGGCGCCGCTTCCGTCGCGGCGGCCTCCGCGGCCGCGGGCGCGGGCTCGGCGGGGGCGGCGAGGGCCGATGCAGGCGGCTCCGCGAGAGGAGCAGGAGGGGCAGGGGCAGGCGCGTCCATCGGAAAAAAAGAAGAAAGAGGGTAGAAGGAAAAATAAACGGGCCGAACGCCGGCTTTTGTTGTCCTGGCACGAAAGGGTAAGGATGAGGTGCGCGCGCGCGATCGGGGAAGCTTTATGTGTAATTTGTGTGTTTGTGTGTTGTCTGGAAACGGTCGAAAAGTCATGCGAGCCAAATGCCAGCGAGCGCTAGCATATTGTCAGGCGTCTCTTGTTCTCTCGACGGCCGCCATCGCATCGCGCCGCGCCGCCCGGAAAAGAACGGCACGCGCGTTTCGCGCGCGCGATCGTGTGTGCTTTATTGCTTGCCACAGGAGTCGTGTGCTCTCGTTCCTCGACGAAAAGGGGTGGTTTCACGTTGCTAAATAAAAACGACAAAGGGGCGGACCCTTTAGACAGAATAAAAGAGAGAGAGAGAGAGCGCGGCCGCGCGCGCGCGTGTGCGCTTTCGCTGGCCGACCGCGCAAGAGAGAGGCAACGCCTGCTCCTTTTCGTGACTGGCGCCTAACCCAATTTCTGATCTCTCTTTTCAGCGGTTGCGCTCCAGGAACGTCGCCGCGTCCACCAGCTCCTTGTTCAGCCGCTCCAGGCGCTTGCGCGGGATGGGCGCCTGCGTGCCGAACGAGTTGTAGTGCCCGGTCAGCGCGTTCAGGGCGGAGTAGGTGTTGCCGAACGAGGGGCGCCCGCTAAAGGCGCTGCGGCGGTACGAGGCGACCCAGCCGTTGATCTGGTCGCGCACCTTCTTCACCTTGGCGTCGCGGTCGGGGTCGTCGCGGTCCATGGCGACGGCGTCGGTGGCGGCGGCGAGGACGGCGGCCTGTGCGCGCGTTTTTGGAGGAAGGTTGGGGGGATTGGTGGGGTCTCGGGGAGGGGCGGGCGGGGGGGTAAGGGCGTGGTGAAGACGGGGTGGGGGGGGGCGTGCGTTTGCTGCGCGCGCGAGAGAAGAGAGAGAGAAAGAGGACGGACGGAGAGAGGCATGGTCGACCGAAGAAGCAGCGACGCACCGTGGTGGACTTGTACTTCTCCTCGGCGGCGGCGGCGTCCTCGCCAAAGCCGAGGAAGGCCGAGGCAGGCAAGGGCGCGGCCGCCGCGAGCGCCGCGGCGGCCGCGAGCGCGGCGCCGGCGAGCGCCGAGCGGCGCGTCGTCGTCGTCGTCGTCGCCGCCGTCGTGGGCGTCCCCTGCTGCTGCTGCTGTCGGTTTCACATTGGGTGTATGGTTGTTTGTGGGTCGATAGTGAGCGTGTGTGTGCCCGACATGACCGTCGCACCGCGCCCGGGATCTGGCCGGCGGATCGGACCGGGGGAAGGCGCCCCCCTCGGCGGCCACAGAGGCGGGGCAGGAGGACGAGGACCAAGACGAGAAACGCAATGACGCCGCGCGTGAGGACGCACCACGGTCGCGCGCACGACGAAGGCCTTGCGCGAGGTGACGGCGGACCTGTGGGTGGGATTGGGGGCCGGGGGGAGCGAGGGGGAGAGCGGGCGGGTGAGATCAATAAAGAGGCTGGCGTGGCCCCGTGTAAAAAAAACGAAACGCGAGACGCACTTGGCCGGGTTCGCCGTGGCGCGGAGCGAGCGAGTGAGGGTGGCCATGGCTGCGGCGGTGTTTGTGTGTCGAAGGACGGGTCGGATCGAGAGATTTCTGGGAGAGGAGAGAGTGACAGTTGTGCATTGCTGCGACGCCACCGCCGCCGCTCTTTTTGGCTTGGGCGACAGGGCGCGGAGAGACGAGGCACCGCCGAAGGGCGCTCGAGGGGAATGCTCGCTCTTTCAATTAGGTGTGACGGGTTGAATTCCTTACAAGTGGGCGCGTGGCAAACGACCCGACAACACACACAGATCGACCGTCAGCCCAAACAAGACACCGTCGTTCAGTACAGCACAAACGACGCCGCCGTCCGCCGCAGCAGCGCGCCGTCCCGCGCCCACAGGGATTCGGGCGCCTGCGTGTTTAGCGTAAACAGCCGGTCGCCGCGCGCCGCCAGCACCGACACGTTGCGCCGCTCGAAGGTGGGCGAGCGCACGCCAAACTCAAACGTGTAGTACAGGACGCCCGGGTCCCCTGTCAAACGAGGCCCCGCGGACGCGGAGACCAGCTCGGCCGTGCGGCCGCTCCCCGGCGGCGCGACGGTGGCGTCGAGGAAGCGGCGGGCGGCGTCGCCCGGGGCGCCGAGCTGCGCGAGCGAGAAGCCGGGCAGGATGGGCGCGACGACGACGCTCACGTTCTCCTCGCCGGTGGAGCCCGGGGGCCCAAAGGCGGCGGCGGGCTCGACCGCGGGGGGAGGGGAGAAGGAGGAGGGGGAGGAGGAGGCCAGGGGCGCCAGCGGATCGCCGCCGCCGCCGCGGGCCGAGAGCGAGGGCAGCCGCCGGGGCCGCAGGGAGGGCAGCCCTTGCATCTCCAAGGCCGCCCGCTCGCGCTCGCGCTCCTGGCGCTCGGCGCGGCGGCGCGCGACGGTGACGTCGCCCATCCACTGGCGCGGGTAGGCGAACTCGAACCGCAGGGACTCGTCGAAGAAGCGTAGCTGCCCCTCCACAGGGAAAATGACGTCGAGCCGGGCGCGGCGGGCGGCGGCGGCGGTCTCGGGCGACGACGACAGGAGCGCGCTCGTGACGCCGAGCAGGTTTCCGCCGAGCGCGACGGCGGCGGCGGCCGTGGTCCCCAGGAAGAAGCGGCGGCGGCTCGGCAGGGTCCCGCCGTACTGGACCGCGCCCACGGCGTCGCCGACGGCGGGCAAGGGCTGGGCGGCGGCGGCGGCGTTCGGTGTCGGCGGCCGGGCGGCGGGCGGCACATCGCCGCTGTCGTCGTCTCCGGCGCCGGTCGCTCGCGGGACGGCGGCGGCGCCTCGTTGCCTCCTCCATCTCCTGGGCACGCCGGCCCCGTGTGCTGCACCGGTCGACGGTGCACGCCTGCAGTGCGGACTGACCGCGCATGGCCTCTGCGCGGAGGGTGCGGCGGCGCCCGCGCCTGCCGGCCGCATTGATTGTTCTTTTTGTCGAACTAGGGAAGGGTCGATGATCGAAGTGGAAGCGGGCTCGCTGGGGTGTCGTGCTGGTGCTCTGAAGGGAATAGTGGATGGAGAGGCGTGCAATTGAGAAAGTGGTTGAGGAAAACGCGGGGCCCGCCGGTGTGAGCGACGCTCCGGGGCGCGGCGCGTCGGCCTGCGCGCCGCCGTCGGCGATCAACGCACGCTTCGCTCGAATTGCAATAGCTCGCCAGCGCGCAGGCCTCCTGTCCGTCACTGTCCGTCCATCGCGCTCACACGCAAGCACCCTGTGTGCATCTCACTCCCTTTTATTTCGTTCGTGCCATCCGACTCCCCCGACTGGTCTTTTGCGTGGCCTCCTCCTACTGCTGGCGCGCCTCGGTCTCTCTCTCTCTCTCTCTCTCGGAGCCGACATGATGCGCGCTTGAAGATTAAGCGCGAGCACTCGTTGGATGCGGGCCCTTGGCCCCTCCCCCGGCAGCGCCACCACGGCGCGCTGGGGGAGGAAGAGGTGGCGTGTGGGAGGAGCAGGGGCAAGACGAGCCTCGCCCGCCCTCCCATCCCAATCCGCGCCATCCGACCGACAGGCGTCAATCGCGTCGCGTGTCGGATGCGCTTCACAGACGCACCCGCGCGCTTCCGGCGCGCGGTCGCCGGCGGCCGTGCCAGCGTCGGGCGCGGCAGCGGTGACCGCTCCGGCGGCGGCGGCGGCGGCGGCGGCGGCGGCGGCGGCCCCCTTGGCCGCGCCGCAGCAACAGCAGCAGCAGCAACAACCCGCGAGCTCGACGTTCCTGCACAGGCCCGACACCTGGCGCAGCGACCAGCAGCCAGAGCAGGAGCCGGAGCAGGAGGACCAACGGCAGCAGACGCGGGAGCGGCGGCGAGAACAGCAGCAGCGGTGGCCAGAGGACGAGGCGGCGGCAGAGTGGGACCTGTCTTTGGCGGGGGGCGGCGGTGGCGGCAGCAGCGACAACCCCGTTGAGCCGCCGTGGTGGTGGTGGAGCGTCCCGCAGGACGGCGCGCGGACGGCCGCGCAGCAGGCCGCGGCCGCCATGGAGGCCCTCGGGCAGCAGCAGGAGCGGGAGCGAGCGGCGGCGGCGGCGGCAGCAGCTGCTGCGGCGGGCGACGACGGGCGCTTTGGCCGCCGGCGAACGCAGCAGCAGGAGCAGCAGCAGGAGCAGCAGCAGCAGGAGCAGCAGGGGCAGCCACGGCCGTGGCAAGGCTACCGAGGCCGCCCCAACGCCGAGGCCGTCGCCATCAAGCGCGCCGCCCAGCGCGCGCTGCAGGTGGAGGGCGCCGTCGAGCGCGCGGCGGCCATCCTCGCGCACGGCCTCGCGCTCTTTCCCAGAGACCGGGCGCTGGCCCTGCTGCTGGCCTCGTGCGCGAGCCGCGCGGGCGACCACGCGTCCGCGCGCCTGGCCCTGGCCCCGCTGCTGGCGGGGGACGGGACCTCGCTGCGCCTGCTCACCAGCGCCGCGGCCGCGGCCCGGCGCGCGGGCGACGCGCGGGGCGCGCTCGGCGCGGCGCGCCGGGCGGCGGAGGTCGCCGCGGACCGGCAGCGGCGGGGCGAGGAGGAGGCGCGGTGGCAGCGGTACCGGTACCCCGGCGAGGAAGAGGCGGCCGAGTGGGCGTCGCGGCGCCGCGCGCGCGACATGTCCGTGGCGCTGCTGGAGCTGGCGATGGTCGAAGGCGCCATGGCGACCGGCGCCGCCGCCGGCGCCGCCGCCGCCGCCGCCGGCGCCTCGGCCTCTGCCGGCGAGGAGCGGGGCGGCGGCGGCGGCGGCCCCCGGCGGCGCGCGCTCGCGCTCTTCGGGAGCGCGGGCACGCGCGACTGGGACGCCGGCGACGTCGAGGCGCCGCGCTTCGGTGAGAACGGCGATGGCGCCGGCGCGCGCGGCGAGTCCCCCCCCGGCGCGCCGGCGGCCGCCGCCGCCGCCTCGCACGCAGAGGCCGCGCGATCTCTGTTTGACCGCGCCGCCCGCGCCGACCGCTCGCACGCGCCGCGCGCGCTGACGGCCTGGGCGGCGGTCGAGCGCGGCCTCGGCAACCTGTCGTCCGCGCGGCGCCTGCTGCGCGCGGCGCTCGCCGCCGACCCGCGCCACGCGCCCGCCCTGCACTCGCTGGCGTCGCTCGAGGCGGGCGAGGGCGCGTGGCTGGCGGCGCGCGACCTGGCGGCGCGCGCGCTCGACGAGGGGGGGCGGGGGAGGAGAAACGGTGGCGGCGTCGGCGGCGGCGGCGGCGGCGGCCACTTTCCCAGCCGCATGATGCTGGCGCAGGCGGAGGAGGCGGCGCGTGCCGCGGGGCTGGCGGAGCAGCTGCGCGACGCGCAGGAGCACTCGCTGGACGGCGGCACGCCGCCTCACAACGACGACAAGGGCGGCGGCGGCGGCGGCGGCGGCAGCGGCGGCGCCGGCAATCCCCCGTCTGAGGGTTCCTCCTCGTCGCCTGGTGGTCCCTCGTCGGCGGCGCCAGCCGCCGAGCCCGCGGCCGAGGCCGAGGGCGGCGGCGGAGACCTCTGGATGTCGCTCGCCGCCGCCGACTCGGCGCGGCGCCGGCACGACCAGGCCGGCGCGCGCGTGCTGCTCGGCCCGCTGACGGACCGCGCGCTGGCGCTGGCCGAGGGCCGGGACCAGGAGGAGGAGGAGGGGACGCGGGGCGCGGCGGCGCGGCTGTGGGATGGCGGCCGGCGCCGATTGGGGGCGGAGCGCGCGGTCGACGGCGCGGAGCCCTCCTCCGGCGCCGGCGCCGCCGCCGCCGACCGACCCGCCGCCGCCGCCGCCGCCGCCGCCGGCTCGTCGCCGCCGCCGCTGGTCGCGCCTCTGATCCGAGCGCTCGTCACGTCCGCCGTGACCGAGGCCCGCGCGGGCAACGCGGCCCGCGCGTCCGAGCTTTACGTGGCCGCCCGCCGCCTCGCGCCCCGCCACCCGGTGGTGCTGCTGGCGCACGCGGCCTTCCTGCTGCGGCAGGCCAGCGGCACCGGCAGGGGCACCGGCGGCGGCGGCGGCATCGGCGGCGGCATCGGCGACGGGGGCGGCGGCGGCGGCGGAGACGGAGCCGCGGGCGGCGAAGAGGGCGCGGCGGCCGCGGCGAATGCCGCGGCCAAGGCCGAGCGGGCGATGGCCATCGCCGCCGAGGTCGGTCCCGCGCACCCGCGCCTGTGCTACATGCGCGCGCTGCAGGCGCAGGGGCGCGGCGACCTCCCGGCCGCGCGCGCGTGGCTTTGCCTCGGCGCGCGCGGCCCGGCGGCGGCGGCGGCGATTCCCGGCCCCGAGCAATTACTTCCTGGCGCCACCAGCAACGCCGCCGCCGCCGCCGCCGCCGCCGCCGGCGACGCGCCCAGCTCCCTCGCCGCCGCCATCGCGGCCGGCCGCGCCGCCCGCTCCCCCTCTACCGCCTCGGCCGGCGTCGGCCAGGCGCCCGACAAGCCCGACCGCCGCGCCGTCCTCTTTTGCTACGAGATGTGGGCGGGCCTGGAGGCCTTCTGCGGCGCCGCCGACGCCGCCCGCCGCCTGGTCGCCGAGGCGCTCCGCTCGCCGCGCGCCGGCCCGCCCACCGCCCGCTTCCTGCGCGAGGCCGCCCTCCTGGAGAAGCGCGCGGGCGACGTGGTGGCCGCCGCCCGCCTGCTGGAGGCGGCCGCGCGCCGCGACCCCGTCGACTATCGGACGTGGCTGGCTTGGGGGGTCCTCGAGAAGAGGGCGCGGCGTGTGGGCCGCGCCGCGCGCTACTTCGAGCGGGGCGTGGCCGTGGCGCCCGGCAACCCGCACATCTGGTACGCGTACGCGACCATGGTGGGGCGGGCGGCGGTGGCGGCCGAGCGCGCGCGGGAGCGGGAGCGGGGCGCGGGCGCGGCGGACGAGGGGGAGAGGGACGAGCGGGAGAGGGAGGTGCAGGAGCAGGAGGACCGCGAGCGTCAGGAGGCCGGCGGCCGGCGCCGCCGCGGAGAGGCCATCGCCTCGGCCCCCGCGCCCGCCGCGCTCGACCCGTCGCTCTGGGACGCGCGCGCCGCGCGCGGGCTCTTCTACCGCGCGACGAGCGCGTGCTCGCACAACGCCCCGCTCTGGATGGAGTGGGGACTCTTCGAATGGGCGCTCGCGCGGGCAGGGCCCCGCGGCGAGGCCCGCCGCGACGCCGCCCGGCAGCTGTTTCGGCGCGGCGCCGAGGTCCCCGAGGCCTACCGCCACCCGCCGCTGCTGGACGCGTGGGCGCGCCGCGAGTTCGAGGCCGGGAACGTGGCGCGGGCCGCCGAGCTGCAGCAGCAGTACGAGCGGGCGCTCGAGGAGCCGCAGGAAGCCGCGAGGGTCTCCGGCGGCAGGCGAATGCGCTAGCGGCGAAGGCGGGGGGCGGCGGGGGGGTCGCTTGTTGTCGGTCGCCCCGCTTGCTCTTTATTTTTTTGGTTGTAACAGTACAGTCTCTCTGACGATCGACGCTCAACTTACATCCGACGAGGACCCGGCGAAAAGCAGAGGGCGTCGCGCATCGCCAGGCGGACGCCATCTGCGAGCGCCGCCGACGACGACGCCGTCGCCTCGTCCTCCGCCTCCTGCCCGCCGCCGCCGCCGCCGCCGCCGCCGCCGCCGCCGCCGCCCCCACGACGCCTCCACGCCACGTGCCCGTCCGGCCGCACCAGCGCGGCGCCCCCGGCGGCGCCCGAGGTCCAGAGCCGGGCCCAGTCGCCCGCCGTGTCGCGCGCGACCCAGGTCCTGGCCGGATCGGGAGAGGCGACAAAGGGGGACGGGGCCGCGCCCGATGTCGCCGCCGCCGCCGCCGCCGCGCTGGGCGGCAGCAGCAAAAGCACGTCGAGCGGCCAGCCCTCTGCGTCGCGCAGGCGCTCGGCCGCGCCGCGCGCCGCGCGCAGATAAAGGTCCGGGCCGTGCAACACGAGCAGGCATCTGGGGCCGCCGAGGCCGGGGCACAGCGATGGGCCGACAAAGTCGATGGTGGAGGCCCTCTCGTTGGCGCTGCTTCCGCCGTCCGGCGACGACGGCGACGCCGCCCCTGACGACGAGGCCGCCGCTGCCGCCGCGATCGCAGCCGCGGGCAGGAAGGGCCCCTCCAACACCTCGAGCGGGGCGTGCGGCATGCGCGCGCCCGGGCGCAGGGAGGGCACGTACGGCCCGCCGCGCACGGCTTGCGTGCTTTCCTCGGCGCCTCCTGCGCCCTCCTCGTCCGCCCCCCTAACCGCCGCCACCCCACCGAGCGCCCCCCCGGTCTCGTACACAAAGCCGAGGTCCTCCCGCGGGAACTGCAGCCGCAGCGAGTCCCCGCGCTCCAGCACGGAGCGCGCGGCGGACCGCGTCAGGGGCAAGGCCGCGGCCGACGCCGCGCGCCCGGCCGCCAGGGCCACGCCGAGCGCCGCGCGCGCCCCGGCGCGCCCGGCGGCGCCGGCGGCCGCGCCGAGCGCCCCGGCCAGCGACGCGGCGGCCAAGGCGGCGGCGGCGGCGGCCTCGGCGGCGCGCGGGTCGAGGCCGAGGGCTGCGGGGACGGCCGAGGCCTCGCGCCAGTTGGCAACGCTGAGCTGGGCGTTGGCGAGGGCGACGCGCCGGCGCTCGCGGCCGAACGAATGAAGCAAGGGGGCTGCCGCGGAGGGCGAGGTCAGCCGCTCCTCTTCGTCATCGTCGCCGTCGCCGCCGCCGCCGCCGCCGCCGCCGCCGCCGCGCTCTCGGGCCGCGAGCGCGAGGCGCCACGCGAGCGCGTGCGCGTCTTGGATGCCCGTGTTCATGCCGAACCCGCCCGCGGGCGGGAAACGGTGCGCGCTGTCGCCGACGAGGAAGAGGCGCGGGAGAAAGGACGAGGAGGAGAAGGCGGGGGAGGTATCCGGCGGAGCGGCGCGCCCCTTGCCGCCGCCGGCTCCCCCCTTCTCCCTCTCTCGCCCGCCCAAAGCCAGCTCTTCCGCCCCGTAGCACCACCGCTCCTCCACCGCCACGTCCATGGCCCACGGCCGCACCTGCTCGATCCGCGGCCACCCCTGCGCGCGCCAAGCCTCGGCCGCGGACGCGCACGCGGCGGCCGCCAACGCGGACACGGAGGAGGGCGACGGGGAGGACGAGCCGGAGGAGGACGCCGGCGCCGACAAGGACGGCGGCAGCACCGCCGCGCGCACGAGCGCCGCGCACGCCTCGGGCGCGAAATCGCGGCCCGGGTCCTGCAGCGGGGGCCAGTAGGGCAGCTGCGCGACGAACTCACCGCGCGCGAGGTCGTGCGCGACGAGCACCGCGACGACGTCGGCGTTGAGAACAAAGTAGAGCATTGCCGGCGGGGCGGCCGGGGGCAATCGGGCGGCGGCGGCAGCGGCGGCGGTGGGGGTGGTGCCGCCGCCGCCCGCCGTCGTTCCGGCGTCGCCCGTTGCCGTCACTGCCGCCGCCGCCGCCAAGAGGGCCTCGCCCAGGGGCGGGTGCGTGAAGTGCACGTTGATGAGGTGCTGCATGGCCTGGGATTGCCGGGCGCCGCCGCGCCCCAGGGCCGCATCGCGCAGGCCGCCGCGGGCGCCGTCGGCGGCGACGACGAAGCGCGCGCGCAGGCGGCAGCTGCGCGAGGCGCCGCCGCCGCCTCGGTCGAGCGAAGAGACGACCAAGCCGCCGCCGCCGCCCTCTTCGTCTTCGTCTCGCTCCAGTCCGACCGCCTCGCGGCCAAACTGCACCGGGTCGTGCGCAAACCCGGCGGACGCCGACGCGTGGCGGGCCGCCCGCAGCAGCAGCGGCAGCAGGCGGTGCTGCGGGAGGTGCGCGACCGCCTCGGCGGCGCCGGGGCCCGGGGCCGGGGACGGAGGGGGCGCTGCATTGCCGCCGCCGCCGCCGCCGCCGCCGCCACCGCCGCCGCCGCCATTGCCGCCGCCCTCGTAAACGGCCGCCGCCGCCGCCCTACTCGTCTCTGCCGCGCTCGGCGCCCCCGGAAAGTGGTCGACGTCGCCGATGAGTGCGCCGCGGCCCGGCATCAGCAGGGAGGTGCAGTAGACGAAGCGCCGCCACTCGTCCAGGGGCGGGCAGAGGGCGCGGACGCGCGCGGCGACGGTGGTCGTCGCCGGGGGCGCGCGGGCGGCGGCGGCGGCAGGGCCGGCGGCGGCAGGGGCCCCGGCCGCCGGCTCCTGTAGTCGCTCCTGCTCCAGGGGCAGCGGCAGGCCGCGCAGCACCTCCATCGAGCGCGCGTTGATAAAGTGCGCGCGCGGGTGGCGCGTGAGGCCCTCGGAGCGCTCGAGCACGAGGTTGCGGACGCCTGGGTGGGTTGTTTGGGTGCGGGTGGGGGAGGAGGAGGGGCGGATTGAGCGAGCGCGCGGCGGGGGGGGGCGCGGCGAGTTGGGGGGCGCGGCGACGGGGAGGGGGGGGGGGAAGCCGCTCTTGCTCGCCTCGGCGCGCCACCAAACACAAACGCACCGTAGTTGGACAAGAGCGCGGACAACACCAGGCCGCAGGGGCCCGCGCCGACGATGACCACGGGCCACGG
>Ga0209390_10002177_pt1 | contig 35315 bp, 37 predicted proteins | sample BON01_FD_187212 | JGI IMG/M metagenome (GOLD analysis project Ga0209390, IMG submission 187212) | Freshwater microbial communities from Lake Bonney liftoff mats and glacier meltwater in Antarctica - BON-01 (SPAdes) (version 2) | ecosystem: Environmental > Aquatic > Freshwater > Ice > Glacier...
TGATGAACATCGAAATAAGTTTGATTCGAGCTTTATTAAAGTGCGAACCGAAATGATTACTTAAAACTGAAAATAAGGTTGTATCTTCGTTACTAACCTTGGAAATTGGGCTTAAATGACTGCTTGATAACATCATCTAAGATACTGATTTTCAAGGTTTTAAACAAGAAATTTAAGACTTAATTTATTGATAATCAATTGTTTATAATTTTTGTCATGTAGTTAGTAAAAAGTTAATAAATCCTATTTTAACCTGTCCTTCCTTTTTTACATAAATGCTATCTTTGTACATATTAATAAACTAGAGTAAATGAAATTATTACAGGACAAAGTAATACTAATAACTGGGGCCGCTAGAGGCATTGGTAAGTCAATTGCACAGGAATGTGCAAAACAAGGAGCTTCAATCGCCTTTACTTATCTATTTGAAGACGAAACAACAAAAGCGCTCGAAGCTGAGCTGTCTGCAAACGGAGTTAAGGCAAAAGGATTTAAATCCGATGCGGCGAAATTTGATGAGGCACAAGTACTAATTGACTTGGTAATTGAAGAATTTGGCACTATTGACGCATTGGTTAATAATGCCGGTATCACAAGAGATACACTTTTGATGAGAATGTCAGAGCAACAATGGGATGACGTTATTACTATCAATCTGAAGTCTGCGTTTAATTTAACAAAAGCTGTCATGCGACCTATGCTAAAAGCGAGAAAAGGAAGTATTATAAATATGTCTTCTGTAGTTGGAAGAAGTGGAAATGCAGGACAATCAAATTACGCAGCGTCAAAGGCGGGGTTAATCGGATTTACAAAGTCTATTGCTCAGGAATTAGGCTCAAGAAACATTCGTTGCAATGCTATTGCTCCAGGATTTATTGAAACGGATATGACAAAAGCCTTAGACGAGAAAATTGTACAAGAATGGAGGAATTCAATTCCCTTAAAAAGAGGAGGGACTCCACAAGATGTTGCTAATTTAACAATATTCTTAGCGTCAGATATGTCATCTTATATAACAGGACAAACTATAAACGTTTGCGGTGGTATGCTGATGTAAAAAAACAATTAATTTTTAAAAGAGTTGCTTATTTTAGGCAACTCTTTTAGTTTCTTTTAAGGCTAAAGCGTTGTAAAACTAATTTCAATACATCGTAATAAAGCAATATGATTCCTGGAAATGCACAAAACCATATAAACAGCATATTCGCCGAAGCCGTTGGAATTTTGTTTCCAAAAATATATTTATAGGGTGAAAAGAATTGGTGAGAAAAGAATCCGTCTGAAGGGTTGTACAAATAAATTTCGTCCGCTTTTTGAATCAACGCACCGTTATATTTAATAATTTTATCAAATTCATTTCTGTTTGTAACTAAATCCGTCAGACTCTCATTTATATACTCGCGCTCTAACTCACTGTACTTCTCCAATCCAATTTCTTCAACATAACGATCAATGCTATCAGCAGAAATCTTAAATTGATTGATGTATTGCAAGCGCAACTTCGATAAAAAATAGTTAACGGATGACGTATTAATCGCTCCAGTCGATGGTTCTATGCAATTGTCACATTTAAAATTAGACCAAACAAGCTCCTCTTTTTTAATTTCATTTTGAAGTATGATTTTCGCGCGAATGACTTGGTCTGATTCTGACTCCTTGTTTTGGATAATAGCCAACTGCTCCTGCATTGTGGGGATCCAATAGTCTCTTTTCCAAGCGCTTTCTGATTTTTTTATTTTCAGGTTAATTAATTTTTTATAAATAGGATTATTCAACTGTTGTTCGACGGCTAACGCTTCAAATGCCCACCGTGTTATTGCAATATTCCCGATAAAAGGAACTTCTTTCTGACTTGAAATAGCGGGATTAAATTTATCAAATCTCACGAGTACTCCACTAAACAATATCTGAGGGATTATAAGCAATGGAATAACGATGTAAATTACTTTTACGCTATTAAATGAACTCGAAATAATTAAACCAATTATGTTTGCAGAACAAGAAACTGTGAACAATACGAACCAATATTCCAACCACAATCCCTTTATTTCTAAAATACTATTTCCAATTAGTACGTACGTTAGTGTTTGTATTGCGCTTATTGAAAAAAGTATTGCCAATTTTGAAAAAATATAACTCGACCTAGACAGATTTAGGAAACTTTCTCTTTTTAAAATTTGTTTGTCTCTGAAAATCTCTTCAGCGGAAGCTATTAACCCCATAAAAATAGCGACAACCGTTGAAATCAGTATATATTGAGTTATATTTTCGTTGTAATAGAGCGTATAAACTATTTCTTGATGTTCTCCGCTGTTATTTCCAGAATAGCGCAACACAAATGCTACCAATAAGGCCAGTAAAGGAGCCTCGAGAAAATTCACCAATAAATACTGTTTATTTTCTATCTTGCTTAATACATCTCGCTCGATAAATATTTTAAACTGGTGGAATTTATTTGGGATTTTAGATTCACTGTTCAATGATTGAATCTTTTTATTAATAGGTTCGGCAACTCTTTCCTTTCTATATTTTTCGTACCATTCTTTTGCTTCAGTCTTACGGATTTTTGTCAAACTACCATTTTCGTCTACTACTTTAGACTCAAGTATATTGAAGATCTGCTCCGGATTTACATTTCCGCATTCAGCACAATCTCTTTGGTTAGCATTGGCATGATTGACATGCATTTTAAAGTAAACGAGAGAGTCAATAGGGTTTCCGTCATAAACGAGGTAACCTCCTAAATCCATAAGGAACAACCTATCGAACATTTTGAAAACCTCTGAAGAAGGTTGATGAATTATCACAAAAATTAATTTGCCTTGTGAGGTTAATTCCTTCATCAAATCCATAATATTTTCAGAATCCTTAGAAGAAAGGCCAGAAGTAGGCTCATCCAAAAACAAAACGGTAGGTTGTCTTATTAACTCCAAAGCAATGTTCAATCTCTTTCGTTGTCCGCCAGAAATTATCTTTTCGCCTAGTGAGCCAACTTTCAAGGATTTCTCATTATACAATCCGACATCGTACAATATATTTAATACTTTCTTGTGAAGAGACCTAGAGCTTAAATTCTTAAAGCAAAGTTCAGCATTAAAATATAAATTCTGATAAACGGTTAACTCCTCAAAAAACACGTCGTCTTGACTTACATAGCCAATTATACCCTCTAATCTGTCAGGTTCATCAATCAGATTTATTCCGTTAATTTCGATTGATCCCGTTGCTGGTTTTATGTTTCCGTTTAATAAATTAATAAGAGTGGATTTGCCTGAACCCGAACCCCCCATAATTCCTATAAGCTTTCCAGACTCTGTATTAAAAGATATCTCGTGTAAACCAATTTTATCATTTGAAAAGCGATAGCTAAGCTGTTTGACCGAGAACTCTAATTTTTGTTCAACATCATCACTTAAAAATTTGGCAATTACATCACTATAATATAGTTGGTTTGATTTATCCGTTTTTAAACTTGAACCCGTAGATAGAATTTGAACTCTTTTGTTTGAGACAACCTGTCCATTCAAAAACAACTGTTTATTTCCTAGATATCTAAAATACAAATTTTTTGATGAATCTAATCGCAAAATTCTTATCTCTGAATCGAGATTATCGAGTACTATTGATTTAGCAAACTCAAAACTCATAGGTTTACTAGAAATGTACAAAGTTTGATTATCATCAACACAAACCGAAATGTCATTTTGAATAAATGCTCTTATTCTCTCATAAAGCTGAAATTTAACATTAAAGCTTTCTGCAATAGTTTCGACAAAATCAAAATCTTGTTTTGAGTTATTTTGATTTAATAAAATATATTCAATTACTCGGATTAGAACTAAAATTTTTTGTTTTTGGGTAAGTTCTTTATTTATTTGAGCGCAAATTCTTAATACTTTTACGGAATTAACGGATGTTCTTTTCCGTTTCCCGTCTTTTTTTAAAGCTGATTGATGAAGTGTTTGTAGGTCTTTGTCAAATATATTTAAATAGAAATCAATTAAAGAAGTACTAAGTTCTGACCTTAGATAATCTTCAACAAGCAATCGACCAGGCGTATTTTTAGTCTCTGAGTCACCTAGCTCGTCTTCAAGTTCATCATCTTTTGCTAGGATAGCAAACAACTGCATAAGAACCCGAAGAATACGTTCACTCATAATAGATTACTGCTTAAAACCAATTAGCATAACCGCACAGCCAGAAACTTTTAAATCTAAATCTAGCTCTGTAGTAATAACAACAGGTATAGACCTATTGACCTTAAAATCCCAATATGGAGAATTTTTATAATCTTTATTCGTGAATAAGATATTTCCATCCAAATCAATTATTGTAAAAATCACGTAATCCTGCTTGTTTCCAGCACTTGCAGCAATTCTATAAGTCGAACCTCCATACAAAGTAGTTTTAAATTCGGCTTTTTCTCTATCTAAGAATGCGGCGTAGACTTGTCCGTCAGAAATAAATCTTGTTTTGCCATTTTTACCTTCAAGGTAATCCGCGCATTCTTTGGCTATTTGCTCGCATTTTTGAGATGAAGCAACAAAAGAAGATAAAAAAATGAGCAAAGTTGCTGTGAGTAAATTATTCATATAATATTTTTAAGCGACAATTTTTTCACGAATCGAACGTATTTTCATACTTATTTGATTCAAAATGTCTGTATCAATTTTTATCTCCAAATCGTGCATTAAAGTTGTCGTCTTATCTAACGAGTTGGTTTTTGGTTGTTTGTAAGTGTATTTAAATTCGATTTTCTCAAAATAGAATTGCAAATCTTTTAAATCTTGAATCATAGAATCATTCATAGCATTTGTATTATGTTCACTCAATAATTCTATGATGCTGGCCAATGTCAATTGTTGTTCCCCAATTCTTTCGACTATTTGCACACTTTGTTTCTGAATATTTAATTCACTTGCTAAATACATTGACTCAATCCACCCACCAGTCAAAATTAATGCCGAGACGACTTTTCTGTCAGAATTTTTTAGGAAATAATCCGTTTGTTTAAAGGCATCAGACAACATTAAAAGCATTGAATCTTGATTGGACAGATTTTTTTCAAATCGAATTATAAACTGCTTATCAAATGCAGCATCTAAGCCTAATTTCGTAGATATTTTTTGTACTGCGGCTAAGTATCTAATTGAATATGAATTTTGATTGTAAAGTGAGGAATAACCTAGATCTGTACCATATACTCCTAAATTCAAAGACCGCTGATATTCAGTTTTATAAGAATCCAAGTACTCAACAGTATTTAACATGGAAGCATTAAAAGGAATAGCTAAGCCTTTTAACAAAATAGACGTTTGTATTGGAGAAGGAATACTGAATATTTTCCCCTCAAAAGCAGTATTCAGCAAACTATTTTGACTTAATACCTCTTCATCTAACTCTTTCGCAATTGGCTCTCCAGAACAAGAAATCAAAAGTGGCAGCGCGACGGCAATTGATAAGAAATAACAATATACTATATTCATAGGATTTTATTAATAAGACTAAAAATAGATATAATTGGTGTATGTCTTGGCATCTCCGAAAAAAAAAAATAAAATTACGAGTTCAAAAAACAGAATAACGTAACTTTGATAAAAAACAATGTACACGAGACCTCGCAGAAATAGAAAAAATACAGTAATTAGAGAGCTTATTCAAGAAACGCATTTATCGACTAATCATTTAATTTTTCCTATTTTCCTTATTGATGGTGAAAATAAAAAAGAAGTGATTGACTCACTACCAAATATTTACAGATGGTCAATTGATTTATTACTAAAAGAAATTGAAGAGTGTTTAGAGCTTGGAATTAGAATATTTGACATTTTCCCTGCTGTTGATGACAATCTGAAAGATTCAATTGCCAGCTATAGTTACCTGACAGATAATTTTTATTTAAAAGGCATTCAGAAAATTAAAGAATGCTTTCCTGAATGTGTTCTTATGAGTGATGTAGCAATGGATCCGTATAGTTCGGATGGTCATGACGGCTTATTTGTCGATGGAGAAATACACAATGACCGAACACTACCCATTTTAGCTAAAATGTCGGTTGCTCAAGCTCAAGCGGGTATTGATATAATTGGGCCATCTGATATGATGGACGGCAGGATAGGTTATATTCGCGAAGAGCTAGATCTAAACGGGTTTAGCGAGACAAGTATTATGTCTTATTGCGCAAAATATGCAAGCGCTTTTTACGGTCCTTTTAGGGATGCATTAAATTCAGCACCTAAATTCGGAGACAAGAAAACATATCAAATGAATCCTGCGAATAAGCGAGAAGCATTAATTGAGGCCGAATTAGATATTTCTGAAGGTGCTGATATGATAATGGTAAAACCGGCAACACTCTACCTTGATGTCATACACACTTTAAAACAAAATTTTGAAACGCCCGTTACGGCTTACAACGTTAGTGGTGAATATGCTATGATTCATGCAGCCGCTCAAAAGGGCTGGTTGAATTACGATGATGCAATGTCAGAAATGCTATTATCCATAAAAAGAGCCGGGGCAGATGGTATTTTAACTTATTTTGCCAAGGATTTCGCAAAATTGGCAAGAAATATGTAAGTAGAATTGAATAAATAGATTAAATTAATTTCATGGACGAGTTTAACATGTATCCGGAAAAACCGAGATTAGAGACGAAGAAAAACAAAAAAAGTGATGGCTTTGGAATGACGATTTTCTCGATTATACTTTTTGTATCCTCTATGCTTTGGTTGTTCTCTGATAGTTTACTTTTTATTTTGTTGCTCGTTTTTGTGTTGTTGTTTCATGAGCTCGGTCATTATTCATTCATGCGATTATATAAATATGAAAATGTTAGAATGCTGTTCATCCCTTTAATGGGAGCATTTGTTCAAGGGATGAAAGAGAAGTATTCTCAATTACAGAGCTTTTTAGTAATAATGGCAGGTCCCATTCCGGGCTTAGCTTTGGGAATACTATTTTTTATATTAGCTCAAAACTATCAGTCTGACTGGATGATGACAATTTCTTTACTTTTCATCTTTTTGAATGGCATCAACTTATTACCTCTCGATCCACTCGATGGCGGACAGCTTTTAAAACTATTAATTAAGCGAAATCAAGACCTATTTCAACTGATTTTAAGCTTAATCACTTCGTTAGGACTGATAATTTTAGGACTTTATATTGACAGTATTGTACTCGCACTATTTGGTTTTCTAATGGCTTTTAGGGTAAGAAATTTCCAACGAAACTATATAATCCGTAAGGATCTCACGAGTCAAAATATTGATTTTGAATCAACTTATGACGAGTTAAATAACAAACAGTATGCAGATATAAAACAAATCGTTCTTAGAAATACACCTGCGCTAGAAAAATTTGTTTCTTTAAATATTGACGACGATGTTGAACCTATTATTGCTTCACAAGTTCGAAATATATTAGTCTCGCCGATGACTCGAGATGCCTCGAAAACGCAACAATTTATAGTCATTTTCATTTGGATTCTCTCTTTTGTTTTGCCTATTTACTTGTTCTTTAATTCAACTTTTGATTGGTATCTAGATGCAATTCAAAATTGGTGATCACGTACGTTTCCTGCATGATGTAGGTTCAGGTATCGTTCTAGAAGTTAAATCTTCTACGATTATACTTGAGGATGAGAATGGATTCGAAATGGAGTACCCGACTTCACATTTGGTACCTAGTATGAATGTTTCTGACGATGAATTATTAGGGAAAATTGAAAATCAATCCAAAATAAATATTTCAATCAATAAGCCTCTTATCACTCCGAAACGGAAAGGGGAAAAGGAATGGAAAATTGACCTACACATGGAGAATTTAGTTGATTCTCATCGCAATATGACCAATCATGAAATCGTGACGATTCAACTGAATCACTTCAAAATGTTTTTAATAAAAGCCGAACAAGCGAAAATTGGTCGGATGTTAATCATCCATGGAGTAGGTACTGGAAAGTTAAAAGGTGAAATAATTCAGTTTGTTAATGGAATGGATGGAACTGAAATATTTGATGCGAACTTTTCAGAATATGGGCGCGGAGCAAGTATCATTGAAAGAAAATACAATATCCGTTAATCTTTTCCGAAGGAATGTACATCGTTATGGTTTTCTTCAATTCCATCCTTAATTTTCTTTATCGCTTTGGTTAAAAGAAATATATCAACAGGAACATTCTTCCCTAACCAGTCCCAACTTTCCCGCTCGCCATCAATGGATAAAGCCATATGATATAACTGATCGAATCCATTGGATTTTAACCAATTTTGAGCCTGAACTTTTCCTTCTGCAGCATTAATCATTGCCATGAGATGCGCATAACCATTATTCATTAGCCAATCTCGAGCTTCATTCTTTAAATATATCGCCTGATTAGCCATAACTAATTCCTTAAAGCCATTTTCCAGTAACCATTTGGTAATTTCAACATTTCCCTCAAGAGACTTTGTCCACGCCAAAATGATTTTTACTGGATACGAAATGTCTTTCAAAGATTTAACTTCAATAGACTTTTTACCTTTATTTTTATTTCGACCAAACATGGATCAAATCGTGTAAAACAAATAAGAAATAAAAATGGCTGCAATTATTCCGGCAATGTCAGCAATTAGACCAGCACCAGCAGCATATCTAGTATCTTTTATTCCAACTGAACCAAAGTAAATAGCTAACACATAAAATGTTGTCTCGGTGCTGCCTTGAAAAGTTGCCGCTACTTTACCCGCAAAAGAATCAACACCGTGGGTGTCAAATATTTCCAACATTAGTCCTCGCGCTCCAGAACCACTAAACGGCTTCATCAAAGCTACAGGTAGAGCTTCGACGAATTCAGTTGCTGTAATTCCCACAAAAATCAATGTGAATTCAATTCCTTTCAAGACTTCGTCTAGTGCTCCCGAAGTCCTAAAAATGGCAAGTGCTGCTAACATTGCTACCAAATAGGGGACTATAGTAATAGCGACTTCAAATCCACCTTTAGCTCCTTCAATAAACTCTTCATAGACATTTACTTTTTTACGTATTGCCATAATTAAGAAACTAGTAATAATTAAGATAAGAAATAAGTTGCCGCCAACATTAGAAATTGTCGCTGTATAAGCTGGATAAGTCCAAACAAAAAGCAAAAGACCGATAACAAAAGCAATTAAACCACCTAAATAGGCTAGAATTACTGGGTGAAATAAATTCACTTTTTGACGAATACTAACATAAAGCATCCCAATAATTGTTGAACAAAAAGTCGCTAATAAAATAGGTAAAAATACTTCTGACGGTGCCGTTGAGCCTGCAACACTGCGATAAGCAAGTATCGAAACAGGAACTAATGTTAATCCAGAAGTATTCAAAACCAAAAACATAATTTGGGCATTGGTCGCTTTTTCAGGTTCCGGATTTAATTCTTGCAGTTCCTTCATTGCTTTTAATCCCAAAGGCGTTGCTGCGTTATCTAAACCTAACATATTCGCACTAAAATTCATCATTATAGATCCAACAGCTGGATGATTTGAAGGAACTTCCGGAAACAACTTTTTAAATAGAGGTGAAACGAGTTTTGAAAGAATATTTACAGCGCCTCCCTTTTCCCCAACCCGCATGAAACCCATCCAAAGACAGAGCGCACCAGTAAGAAATAAGGCCAATTCGAATCCTGTTTTGGCAGAATCGAACAAGGCATCAACCATATTTTTAAAGATATTAACGTCTTGATAAAACAATAATTTTCCAGCAGCCATAGAAAAGCCTATCAAAAACATTGCAATAAAAATTCTGTTTAACAGCATTCAGTAAATATCTTAATAATCAATCAAACAATCTGAAGGACTAAGCTTATCTTTCCACATCTGAATGTCCATTAGCCTTGTCTTCACAAATTTTAACGAAATTTTCAATTAAAACTCGTCCCATATTTCCTGAAACTTCGGGATGAAACTGAACGCCATACAGTGCTTTTTTGTTGTGTTTCATCACTTCATTAATACACGAATCGGAACTTGCCAGAAGTTTAAAGTTTGGTGGTATCGAAATCGTTTCACAGTGATCTTCCATCATTTCTGTCACATTTGGCATGCGATTAAAAATCGGGTCATCAGCAAGAATTTCTATTTCATGCCAATTTCTGTCTTCGCGCATCATGCTGCCAAAGGCTCCATAATTTAAGCCTATTAATTGATGCCCAAAACATATTCCCAATATTGGTATATCGATTTCTTTAATCCATTTTGTTTTTTCCAAATAGGGCATTATATCCATTTCTGTAATTAAAAGAGGTGCTCCTGAAATTATAATACCAATAAAACTACTTGACAAGTCAGGATTAAAATCAAGAATCGGAAATGTTATGAAATCCATAAATTCATCTACAGCTTTTTCTATAGAGGGGACTTTGTTACTTCCACTGTCTAATATAGCTATCATATATCTATTTGACCTAGTCCTTGTCGAACGATTTCAAACTCATCTTTTGTACAGTCCACAATTGTACTCGCTTCCAAACGTCCAAGACCGCCATCAATTATCATTTCAATATATGGGTTATCATCAAAACGCTCATATATCGCATAAGGATCTGTAAAATAGTCTAAAAGCGTATCTTCTTCGTCGTGTAGGGACGTGCTGGCGATTGGTCTGCCAAGCTCCTCAATTATCGCTAATAGGATATTGTTTGCTGGTATACGAATACCTATTTCTTTCTTTTTGGAATCAAATAACTTTGGGACGTCATTGTTAGCATTTAAAATAAATGTAAATGGACCAGGTGTATTTTGCTTTAATAATTTGAAGGTTGGTTTAACTATAGGTTTAACATAGTCAGACACGTGTTTAAGATTATGACAGAGAATCGAGAAGTTTACTTTATTCAATCTTTCGCCTTTCATAGCAGCGAGTTGAGCAAGTGCTTTCTTGTTGTATAGATCGCAACCCATTGCGTAAACGGTATCTGTTGGGAATATTATAATGCCGCCGGCTTGTAATATCTTAGCGGCTTGATTTATAAAACGTTTATCTATATTAGCATCGTTAATTTCTATTAACATGGAATCAATTTACAAAAAGTTATTGAATTTTCTTTGAACGAATGGAACACCAGATGGCTCTGTGATCACTAAGGCTTGTTTTTTGTATATGGAAGTTCGATGCCTCCAAGTCTGCACTGTGAAAAATATAATCAATTCTTCCTGCAGGTATTTTTCCGGCATAAGTGGAACCGATACCCCAAGAGGCCTCCCTAAATGCGTCTAAATATTTTTTATAAAACTGATTGTAAGTATACGATAAAGGTGTGTCGTTAAAATCTCCACAGATAATAACTGGATAAGGTGAAGTTTCAGTGTGGCTGACAACTAACTTCGCCTGACTGGATCTGCGGGGATAAGCTGAGCTTATTTTAAAAACTGTATTTTCTATGGCACTTTTTTGATTGGGAATGGGATTTCCTTGTTCATTAAAAAGCGTATAATCGTTTTTCTTTAGTTTTATGGATTGAAGATGAACGTTATATACTCTTATTGTATCTTCATTTTTCACGATATCGGCAAAAATACAGTAATTGTCACTTTTTTCTCCTTCTTCCAATTGCAAAGGAACTTCCCCTTTAGAAATCATAGGATACTTCGATAACATAGCAATGCCGAAATGTTGCCTTCCCCTCGACTTATAACTATAACGCTCGTGATAATCCACGACATGCATCCGCTCTATTAAACTATCTCGGGTAGGGAAATTTATCGTTTTGTCCTGCTGATAAAATTCTTGAAAACAAACGATATCTGGTTCGACTTCCTCCAGAAAATCAAATATTTTGTGGCGGTTTTGATTACTCTCATCTTGAGACCAATTATACAAATCAAACAAGCGAACATTGAAACTCATTACTTTAAGATCTTCTTCGCCCTCCTCGCTTATAATATCTGAGCCAAAAACGAATTGACGAAAATGTAAGTTCCCACCAATTACAATAAACGTCAATATTACCAATGCCCATTTTGATTTAGCGAACGAATATATTATTAAGAGTATAAGATTTATTAGGAGAAATATAGGATATGAAAGTCCAAAAAAAGGCAAAAAAGGTATCGTTTTAGGATGCACAAAAGGAGCGAAATAAGAAAGCAGCAAGCACAATAAAGAAATAATTGTTAGTAATTTAAACACCTTAGAGCTTATATTATAGAGCTTTCCATTTTTCATTTGCCACTTTGTTTAAATAAAAAATCTTTTTCTTGTTTTGATAATGAATCATAACCGGAACGACTTATTTTGTCTAGAATCGCATCAATCTTTGCTTGATTTATTTTTTTATCGAGAGCATATTGCTCATCAGATTTAAAGCTTGAACGTCCTTCAGTTTTGACAACTCTCATTTTTTTCTTCCCAAAAATCTTTTTAAATAAAACGAAAATTTGATCAATATATTTTGAAAATCTTGTAATAATATTTTTAGAAGAATTAATATTTCTTACAGAGAGATAACCCAATAACGCGCCACCTAAATGAGCAAAATGTGCTGTTCCGTCATTCGTCCCAATCGCAAATAAATCACTCAACAAAAAGACAATCGCTAAAACAAACAGCCTTATAGGTACAAACCCAAACAACATAATCTGAAGTTGCGGTCGATAAAAAGCCAAAGCCATAAAAATAGCCATTATTGAACCAGACGCGCCAACAACTACGGCACCCTGATCTCCAATAGTCGGGAAGATTAAATGTGTTAAAATTTCCAAAGCACCTCCAAATAATCCGCCAAGTAAATAAGTAGATAATAAACGTTTACCTGAGAAAAATTGAAGAAACATTTGTCCTGCAAAGAATAAAAATAGCATGTTCATGGCAAAGTGCCAAAAACCGAAATGCGCGAACATACTTGTAATTATACCCCAAGGATGTGTGAAGAAACCGACAATCTCCGTTTTTAAAGTAAAGAGAGAAGTGAGGATATAACTTATAAAATCACCATCACCAAAAAAACGACCTGCTAATTCTAATAAGCCAACGGCAATAAATACAATAGCATTAACAATAACCAACCTAATGTGCATAGCACCAGAAGAATAGGTGCGTTTTATTTCATTAAGAAATGAATTTCGTTCCATCATAAGTTTAGTAGAAATTTTTACTTTTCTTTCGCCAAATTAAAACAATTATTGCGCCGACCAAAGCGCCGCCAATATGTGCTAAATGATTTATATTGTCGTTCGCAGCGATACTATTGTACAATTCGTAGAGTACATAGACTCCAATCAAATATTTCGCTTTGATTGGAATAGGAATGAATATTAAATATAGCTCTGTATTTGGGAAGAGTATCCCGAAAGCGGTAAGTAAACCAAATATGGCTCCAGACGCACCAACTCCAGACAATAAGCTTGAATTAATATATTGTGAAGCGGCTTCATTTCCACTTGCTCCTCTTTGTATAATTTGCGCGTAGGATTCATTAATAGCCTGGTTGGACATTCCTTTTATGTTAATAATTAAATTATTAAGCGAATCTAAATCTATGCTGGCAGCAGCCATAGTCTGTTTCATTTCATAGATTTTAATTCCATTAACAATATTGTCTAAGGCGAAAGCACCAAGTCCCGCTGCGAAATAAAATATAAAGAACCGCTTAGGACCCCAGAGTCTTTCTAAATGGGCACCAAACATCACTAAAAGTAACATATTGAAAATGATATGCATAATGTCAACAGGACTATGCATGAACATATGTGTAATGATCTGGTAAGGTTCGAATAGAGGAGTGCCAATATAATGCGCCGCCAAATATCGGCTCAAATCAATTCCTCCAGTTGCAAGAAAAAACTGCATTATCACGAACAAGAGAACATTCAGCAATAGAATATTCTTAGTGACTTGAGGTATATTATTTAAAAAGGAGAACATAATTTAATTGTTTTCTAGTTGTTCAAATGTAATTGTCTTTAAAATTAATTTTCCAGAAGGAGAGTAGACATGATCTACACAACTGAAAAGGTTTTGCACTAATTCCGAAGCCATTTCATTGTTTTGCACAAGCTTCTTTTGCATAGAAGCGGCTTTGGCTAAACACGAAACAAAATGATGCGCAATTTCTCCCTTGTCTATCTGTTCAAGCGTCATTTGTTCTATGAGTAAGTACAAAAAAGTTGGAATACCGTCTTCCGGCAGTATTGCCGGTATAGAGTTGAGAATCAAAATTTCATTCGAAAATGACCAAATCAATCCTAATTGTTTTAATAGTAAGCTATTTGACTCCCAAACACTCTTTTCGGATTTTTTTAATTCCCACTCATAAGGAAATAACATTCCTTGAGAAGCAATGGGATGAGAAATGAATTGTCTCATGAGTTCGTCATAAACTATTCGCTCATATGCACGCCGAAAATGAATACTCATTAAGCCTGACTTCGCATTGGTAATTAAAAAATTGCCGGCAATAATAAAATTGGTGTGTTCAACTGATTCAAACTCTAAATCAAGTGCTTGATCAGCGTTGCTTTCTTCCTCAGAAATTGTATAAAACTTTTCCCAAGTTGACGCTTCATCTTGTCCAAAACCAGCGTTTAAAATGGCATTTGATTTTTCAAATTTAGTTCCTGTATTGGGTCGAGAAGAACTTGCATCAAATGGATTATAGTTTTTATTTACTTGGATTTCGGGTTGTCTAATTTCAGCTTTTGTGTGACCATAGGGCAAATCAAAACTATGCTCTTGCTCGAAATCAATAGTTGGAGTGATATTGAACTTACCTAATGCCTGCTTTACTGCTGTTCTAATAATAGAATATATTAACCGTTCTTCTTCGAATTTAATTTCTGTTTTTGTTGGATGAACGTTCACATCAATTCGCTCAGGGTCCACGTTAAGAAATAAATAATAACTGGGAAAAGTTCCAGGTTGGAGCAATTGATCGTATGCTTTCTGAACAGCATTATTTAAATAACTATCCTTGAAATAACGGTTATTGACAAATAAAAATTGTTCACCCCTTGACTTTCGAGCTGCTTCTGGTTTCCCCACAAAACCTTGAATTTGGACAATCTCAGTTGATTCGTCAACAGGTACTAATTTATCGTTGTAGCTTTTCCCATTTAAATCTACTATCCGTTTTCGCAAGTTAGATGGGTTCAGATGATAAACTATTTCTCCATTATGAACTAAAGAAAAATGAACTTCATGATGCGGGAGCGCAATTCTTTCAAATTCCTGAATTATATGTTTAAACTCGACAGAATCAGATTTTAGAAAATTACGTCTTGCTGGGACATTAAAGAAGAGGTTTTTTACTTCGAATGAAGTTCCAACGGGACAAACTTCTGGTTCGTTTTTTTTTATTTCACTGCCTTCAATTTCTATTCGGGTGCCTACTTGTTCTCCATTTAAACAAGTATTCATCGTTACATGTGAAATAGCAGCAATTGATGCCAGAGCTTCTCCACGAAAACCTTTCGTTGTTAAGTGAAATAAATCCTCAGCTTTTTTCAGTTTGCTTGTTGCATGCCGTTCAAAACACATTTCCGCATCAAACATACTCATGCCCAAACCGTTGTCGATTATTTGAAGCAAGGTTCTTCCAGCGTCTTTTACGATAATATCAATTTTTGTAGCCCCAGCATCTATGGCATTTTCAACCAATTCTTTTACAACAGAGCTTGGCCTTTGGATTACTTCCCCAGCAGCAATTTGATTCGCTATGTGATCGGGGAGGAGTTTAATTATTCCACTCATTTACCAGAGTTTTTTTACAACTGTGTCGACTTCATTAATACCATTAAATATAAAATATCCTAAGACAAGTATAATCCCGATCAATAATAATACTCTAAAATTTGAATTTTGTCTTTGTTTTTGAGAGTTTTGAGAGCGTGACCAAGTATTTTGCATATTCGAACGCAAAATGGTTTTCCGCTCCTCGGCACTTAAGCTATTGTCCTCTAATTTTTCAAATTGTTTTTTTTTAAGTGCCAAACGTTCTTTCCGCTCATCATAATAACGAGGGGCATAGTCAAATTGTTTGTTTTTGAAGGTTTTATTGAGAAATTGAAATTTCATAAAGTAAAGCTAAACAACAAAGATAAAAATATCAATGTTTTATTGACATTTTTGTCAAGAATCATTCCCTTTACTTGTTTTATGCCAAAAGGTCAGTAGCATTCCGCTTTTGCTCAGATTATTGTTAATAATTATTCAGATTTGATTCGAGTTTAACCAGTTTCAACCTTACTTTTGCAAATAATGAAATTAAGATCAGTCATCTGGACTTACGTATTGCTATCGTTCATGTATTTCACAAATATTGTATTCGATTTTCAAACTGTACAGACCGAAAAAATAAGTCAACAAGACCAAAAGAATCTTGCTATAGACAGCGTATTTTTAAAAATGGATTTGGATGAAAAAATTAATTTACTTTCTATAATTACAATAAGCTCGAATTCACTTGAATTAAACGACTCTTTACTACAAAATTCCAATGGTTTTTTATTCTCAAAAGAGATGGATTTTGGTTTAGCTAAATTCAAAAAAAACATAAAATCAAGCACATTTGGAAGTTTACAACTTAGAATAACAGAAGTAAACTCAAAAGCTGTAAAAAATTTAACACTTGGCCAAACTAACCGAGATGATTTAGTGAGATACGCGCAGGCTATAACATCAGAAAATATTAGAAGTAAGGGTATTAACGTAATTCTTGGTAGTTATTTTCAAACATACGATATCAATTTAAACAATGAAAATACCGCCTTTGCAGAATCGCCGATAAGTTCTGAAAAATATTGGAAAGCGAGTTTAGAGGGCGCTGAGCAAAATGGCCTAAAAATGGGACTAACAGATCCTTTTATGCTCAATACTGATGTTGATTCATCACGAATGAAAGATTTTTTGGCCATAGGTTTGTCTGGGAACAGATATTACGCCTCAAATGGACACGGAATTATTCAATTAAACAATAATTTCCTAAACTACAGAGATCGTATTTCTATAAAAAATGAAAAAAATGAACAGTCTTTCCTAAGAGAGAACTTTCGATTTGACGGAATAATAATAAGTCCTGACTTTTCAAAAATACCTTCAGATAGCGCTCACCAAAGTGCATTTGAAAGTATAAAAGATGGGTCTGATTTGGTTTGTATTAATCAGGTCTCAAAAGATAAATTAGATTCTTTGCTAACCAAGTACTTCAAAAAAAGAGAAGTCGAATTGAAGAAAAAATGCGAGCGTATATTGGGTCTAAAATATGATTTATTTGAAAGTACGTTAAATAAAACAAATTTCGAAAAGTTTGAAAACCAATTTGAATACCAAGCAAAACAAGCTGCAATAAGCTGCATTGAAAATAAAGATAAACTATTGCCAATAAGAAGCTTAAATAGTCCTATTTACTACCTTGCTTCAGCCGAAAATGACACGTTTTTCAAAGATCAACTTTTAAATTATTCTGAAGTTATTTCAATTAAAGACAAGCTTACTGACTCAAAAGGAATTTGTATTGTAAACGGCTTCGACGAAAACCTCCTTGATTTTATAGCATGGACTAAAAAGAACAAAGGCAATTTAAAATTTATATTAATTACTGACCAAATTAGCGCAATAAAAAATCGAGTTAAGAATTTAGAACATTTTGAAGCCATTATTATTGCTGGTGATTGTTCAAAGTTAAGTCAGGAAATTGCAATTCAAGCTATTTTTGGCGCTTATTCTATCGATGGTAAATTACCATTTTATCTTTCGCCAACCCACCCAATCGGGACAGGAATTTCACTAAAGTCAATTGGCCGCCTGGCCTATGTTTCCCCAAAATATGTAGGGATTTCGCAAAGTAAACTTGATGAAATAGACAAAATAGTTGATGCAGGTATCGAAGCGAAAGCTTTTCCTGGGTGTCAAGTTTTAGTGGGTGTTGCTGGTAAAATAATTTATAAAAAATCTTTTGGTTACCACGATTACACTGGAATTATAAAAGTTGACCAACAAACAATTTATGATATCGCTTCAATAACAAAAATTGCAGCGTCTACATCTTCGTTAATGAAACTACAAAGCGATGGACTTTTCTCTTTGGACAAAACTCTTGGTGATTATTTGCCTGAACTAGTTAGAAATACCGAATTTGAAAAAATAAGACTAAAAGATATGATGGCACACCAAGCTGGATTGCCTGCATGGATTGCATTTTACACCAAAACACTATCTAAAGGAAAACCAAGCAGCTCCTATTATTCGAAAACAAAAACTCTCGAATTTTCAGTTCCAGTTGCAAAAAAATTATGGATTAGAAACGATTACACGGATACTATTTATAAACAAATTCTTTCTTCTCAATTGAAAAATAAAACTTATTTATATTCTGATTTGGGTTATTATTTTGTAAAAAAAATAGTAGAAAAATTAGCAAAAGAAGCTTTGGAGGATTACGTTAATGATTTTATATACAAACCATTGGGCTTGCAAACCATGACTTATAATCCTTACTTAAAATTCAATCTTTCAAGAATTGCGCCAACTGAAGATGATAAAGATTTTAGAAAACAAGTTTTACTTGGATACGTTCACGATCCAGGCGCAGCCATGATGGGCGGAGTAGGAGGTCATGCAGGGGTTTTCACAACAGCAAATGACTTAGCGATACTGATGCAAATGATGCTCAATGGGGGTTTTTATGGCGGAAAACAGATTGTTGAAAAAGAAGTTTTGGATGAGTTTACATCCGTACAGTTTCCAATTTCCAACAGACGAGGTGCTGGATTTGATAAACCAAATTTGAATGGAACTGAAGCCACCGCTTGCGCCATGGCCTCACCTTCAAGTTATGGCCACTCTGGTTTTACAGGAACGTTGACATGGGCTGATCCAAAATATAAAATTAACTACGTATTTCTTTCCAACCGTGTATATCCGAGTGCGGAAAATTGGAAAATAGTTAAGATGGATATTAGAACAAGAGTTCAAACTAAGATATATGAAGCTGTGCAAAGCGCTTCTAATTTTAATTTTTTATTGTAAGTTTCACTTCGATATAAAGACAAATTGTACAAATGGACAGAATGAAAATAGGAATTGTATTGTATCCAACTTTTGGTGGATCTGGAGTTGTTGCAACTGAATTAGGTAAAGCTTTAGCGAGAAAAGGTCATGAAATTCATTTTATCACCTATTCACAACCCGTTCGACTTGGAAGTTTTAGAGAGAATATTTTTTACCATGAAGTAGCAGTTTCTGACTATCCCTTATTCGAGTATCAACCCTACGAAACGGAATTGGCAAGCAAAATGGTTGACGTTGTAAAATATGAAAAATTAGACTTATTACATGTTCATTATGCCATTCCCCACGCCTCAGCTGCATACATGGCAAAACAAATATTACTTTCTCAAGGAATAGAAATACCCTATGTTACAACATTACACGGAACGGATATAACTTTAGTAGGAAAAGACCCCTCTTTTGAACCCGTTATTACCTTCTGTTTGAATCAAAGTGATGCTGTTACAGCTGTATCTGAAAGTTTAAAAAAGGACACCTTGGAACATTTTAACACCAAAACAGAAGTTCATGTTGTACCTAATTTCATTCAAATCGAGGATGAAGATGAAAGTCGAGTGAAACTTATTCGACAAAGGTATGCACTTGACGATGAACCTGTGCTTTGTCATATTTCTAATTTTCGCAAAGTTAAAAGAGTTGAGGATGTACTTTTGGTTTTTAACGAAGTCAATAAAAAAATTCCTTCAAAACTTTTATTAGTAGGTGACGGTCCAGAAAGAGCAAATTTAGACCTACTTTGCCGACAACTTAACTTATGCGATAGAGTAATCACAATCGGGAAAGTTAGAGACACAGCTCATGTTTTAAGTATTTCTGACTTATTCCTTCTACCCTCTGAAACAGAAAGTTTTGGTCTTGCGGCTTTAGAAGCTATGGCTATGTCTGTTCCTGTTATTTCTTCTAATACGGGAGGAATCCCAGAAGTCAACATACATGAAGTAACTGGCTACTTATCAAATGTTGGCGATATTCACGATATGGCTCAAAACGCAATAAAATTATTAGAATCAAAAGAAAAAATGGCTGAATTTAAAATCAACGCACTGAATAGAGCGAAAGATTTTAGCTTAGAAAAAGTGCTTCCTATGTACGAAAAGATATACCGCCAAGTGTTATCTAAATAACCTAAATACACTGTATCCGATTTTCATAACTACCTCTATAATTAAATGGGTTTTGCTGCGCACGAGCAATATTTTTTAAATATTATCGTTGATCTTGTAACGAATCATTATTGATTCACTTATAAAAACGAAGTGTGCCAAATACACACTTTAATTGCTTGAATAAAAACCCTATTAGTATGTCAGTGAACCTATTGTATCACCAGACTTCAGCCAAGTTAGAGGAGGAACTAGGCTGGATTCGGAGAGCGCAGAAAGACCCGGAGAAGTTCGGTCCGCTGTACGAAAAGTACCATGAGCAAATTTTTAGATATGTCTACCAAAGAATGGACGATCAAGAATTAGCTTTTGATGTTACTTCACAAGTATTCATGAAAGCCTTGAAAAATATCAAGACCTATGAATACCGCGGAGTACCTCTATCTTCATGGTTGTATCGTATAGCTAAAAGTGAACTCTACCAGGCTTTTCGGAATCGAAAAGCCACACGAACCGTCAATTTAGATACTTTAAACCTAGCGGATATGGTTGAAGAAATGGACGAAGAGCAAAATGAATCAAACCGTGAAAAACTTTTTGAAATGCTCAAAAAGTTAAACGAGAATGACCTTCAATTAATTGAAATGCGTTATTTTGAAAAAAGAGCATTTAGAGAAATTGGAGAGATTCTTGATTTGACAGAAAACAATGCAAAAGTTAAGTGCTTTAGAGCTTTGGAAAAACTGAAAAAACATTTTATTTGATAAATAAGTGAGTATGAAGACAAAATTCAATCTCGATCGTGACAAATTAAATAGCGATTACATTAAATCCAATCAAGCGTATCAAAAGATTCTGAATGGGTTTGAATCTCTAAAACCTCCAATATGGAAAAATCCATGGTTTTATGGACCCGTCGGACTTTCAAGTTTAGCAGTAATTCTTTTTATAACATTTCAATCAAAAGTAAACGCGTACGGAAATAAAACTACTTTAATTACATCTTCAGATTCCAAACAGTCAATACATGATGATACTCCGTGTATCAACCCTCCGATGTCTGGACAAGATTTAGACTTTCAAATATTCGAGGTGTTGCCAGAAAAAGGCTTAAATGCAGCGCTTACATCTGGAACAACAATTCGCATACCTGCAAATTCTTTAAAAAGTATTCCCGGTGAAAGAGTTCAAGTAAAAGTCCGAGAATTTCAAGATAAATCAAGTGCTTTTTTAGCTGGAATCCCTATGGATTATCAATCTAATTCAGCTTTTGAATCTGCCGGAATGATAGAAGTTCGCGCTGAAAAAGAAGGTAAGTCAGTTTCTTTGAGTGATAATTTACCGATGGAAGTGCATATGGCATTATATGAGTCTCCTGAAGGATTTAAATTTTGGAAACTTGATGAGGAAAATAGGGAATGGAAAGAAACTCCGTGCAAGATGACGTCCAATAATTCAACCACAATAAATGGTCAATTAAAGAAAGTTGAGAGTCAAATTGAAGTTAAAAAAGAGAAAATTGAAATTTGTGAAAAAGAGATTTTAAAATATCCAGTTGCAATAAAATCTAAGTCAGTCATCGAATCTTTGATACCTGCTGAAAATTCTAGAAAACTTATCATTGAATTTAACCAAAGGGATTACCCCGAATTGATTGGATATAAAGATATCGAGTTTGAGTATATTTTACCAAAAAACCAAAGTGAAGCAAATATGTTCGACTATTCTAAAAGAACTAGTTATGCACAATCACAAACTTGGCACGATGTGGACATCAAAAAACAATCAGACTACTATATAGCAACTTTTAGCAATGCCGATGAAAAATATTCGTTGCCAATTCGACCAGTGCTAAAAGGTAAAAGTTTGTCTCAAATGGAACAAAAGATGAGCGATGCTTCAAATGAGAAAAATCTTGTTGTGAAAAAATTGAGAGAAGAGAAGAAAAAAGCAGAGCGAGATTTAGTAGCACTAAAAAAAGAATAAGAAAGATTGATAACCGAGTTAAAAGAACAACTTAGAAAATCAGCGTTGGTAACTAGAGCCATGGAACGACAAGTTGCTGTCAATCGAACTAAAATAGATGCAAACAATACAGCAATTCAGATGGGAACTGCTAATTTTAAAACAACTTCTTTCGGTGTTTTCAATTGCGATAATCCAATTCCATACCCACCAGAGTTACCAAGCTTTCTAAGCTTTGAAACTCAAGAAGGTACGAAAATTCAACTAGAAGCCGCTTTTGTATTCGACAAAAGAAAAGGTGCGAGATACTCTTTTGGAAATTATTACCAGCACAAGACAGACGATATTGGATGGTTTAATCATGAAAGTACTTTAGTAATTATTGATGATAAAGGAGACGTTTTTTATAAGCGTTTAGTGAACGAACATACCAAAAACAAGCAAATTCTAATCTTAGAGTCTTTGGATTCAAAAAAAGTAACTTTGGACAACATTCAATCCATTCTCGGTGAAGCTAATATTACTGTTTAGTATTCTTACGTTTTCTAGTTTTTCACAAACGGACACAATAAAAATCAAGAAAATCTTGAATTATTTTCCAAGTATATCTGGTATTCAATTTGGAAATATTCCTTTTTGGAAACTGTGCAATTCAGAAGGAATTAAAACAGAAGCGGATAGTTATATTATATCATTTGATTTTCAATATAGAGGAAAATATGGAATAAGAGAGCAGCACATCGCCGGAAATCGAATTCCAGATTCCGTTTGCACACATATTGCCACCTATGGATTGAACAACATGATATTATTTACCAATATTAAAGCCATCGATCCCTTTACTGGAAAAGTTCTACATTTAACTTCTATGAATTTAACACCAATAAATGAAGATGAATAATGTTCTATTAATGTTTTCTCTGATGTTATCAGCTTTGGCAGTTAGTCAGAATGATACAATCAGAATTTTGAAAAATGAATGTAAAATATACAAGTGCACATCTGAAAATGCTTATTCCTGGTATATCTATTTCATTGATAATAAATGTATTTTGGCTGACTTAAAAATAAATCCAAGCCAGGTGAAAGATTGGTTTGGTAAATTTTAAAGTAGTCAAAATCTTTACAAATCAGAATTTTTCACTGGAAAGTCCGATTCTTTGTGTTTTTTAAAAACAAATGAGCCCCTAGATAGCCTGATTTTTCAAATATTAAGGCTATCAGACAGTGAAATAAAGCTTCAAGTGTCAGCTGAAAATGAGGTTTTTATCTTCACGCGATCTGAGATATAAACAATACTCCGTAAATTGTTTTTTTTAAGTTTTATGAAATTACGCGTAATTTGACTACATTTGTCACAATTAGATCTATGAAAGTATTAAAACTAATTCTTCTAACATATACTTTACACTTGATTAGCCCTGCTGTATTTGGTCAAAACACTAATTTCAATAATCCCCGAAATTGGTCTTTAAACAAAAAAGAATTCATTGTAGGTATAGGTTCCATGAGTTTTTTAGGAGATTTAGGCGGTAGAGACAAAATTGGCACACATTACAGCCCAGCTGATTTAGATTTCAAAGCAACTTCATTAGGTGGCCTGATTGGTTTTAGATATAGATTTGCACCAAAATTCGCAACTACATTTCAAACAAGCGGCGGCATGGTAAGAGGAAGTGATGCTCTTACTGAAGAAATCATTCGAAAAAGCAGAAATCTTAGTTTTCGCTCACCAATAGTTAGTATTTCTCAGAGACTAGAATGGATTTTTTATGCTCAAGAGTTAGTAGGAGCCCAGTACAGGATTTTCGGAGTGCGAGGTCAAAAAGATAAAAATATTCAAGCCTATTTGTTTGGTGGGTTTGGTGCAACCTATTTCAACCCACAAGCTTTGTACAAAGGGTCATGGGTTAATCTCAGAGAATTACACACTGAAGGACAAGGTCTTCCCGATGGTCCTAAACAATACGGTTTTGTAACTGCGATTGTACCAATGGGATTTGGTATTAGAACGGGTTTAGATAAAGTGTGGAGAATTGGGCTTGAATTTTCTTATACAAAAACTTTTTCTGATTATATTGATGACGTGTCGACAAACTATCACAGTCAAACGGAAATAGCAGCAGTTTACGGGGATGAAGCGGCGTATCTTTCAAATCCGTCTGTCCAGAATCAATCTTGGTTTGCCGAAGGCCAGCAGCGAGGGGATAAACATAAAGATAGTTACGCAAATATCAACATTGTTTTTTATAAAAATCTTACCTACAAGCCCTACAACTATAAGTTCGGTCGATCACCTAAGTATAAAGGAGGCGGCCGATACAAGTTTTAATAATATTAAAATTTTATTGTTAATTACAATTTCTTTTACTGAGGTGTATTAAATTTGTATAAAAAAATGTACAGTGCTCTTCGTTCCATCCTCTTCCGTTTCAATCCAGAAAAAGTCCATTATTTTACTATCGGACTTTTAAAAATAATATTAACAATTCCTGGTTTTAAGTGGTTTTTCAAAAAAATATACTCTGTTGATGATGAAAGACTTCAGACTCAAGTTGCTGGATTAAACTTTAAAAACCCTGTTGGCCTTGCCGCTGGCTTTGATAAGAATGCTGAAATTTTTAATGAAATGTATTATTGTGGTTTTGGTTTTATTGAAATCGGAACTGTCACTCCAGTTCGTCAGTCAGGAAACGATAAACCAAGACTGTTTCGCATTCAGGACGACAGCGGAATCATTAATAGAATGGGTTTCAATAACGATGGAGTAGAAATCGCCATTAAAAACTTAAAAACGAAAAACGTTGACTTGGTCATAGGCGGTAACATTGGCAAAAATAAAGTTACGACAAATGAAAATGCTGATTCAGACTATGAGTTATGCTTTGAAGCGCTATTTCCTTATGTAGATTATTTTGCTGTCAATGTTTCTTCGCCAAACACTCCGAATTTAAGAGACCTTCAAGAAAAAGAACCGCTGACAAAATTATTGAAACGTTTAATGAAACTCAATGTTGATAAAGAAAGTCAAAAACCAATTTTTTTAAAAATTGCTCCTGATTTAACGAACTCACAATTAGATGACATTATTGAAATCATTCAAGAATCAGGTATTAATGGCGTAATTGCAACCAATACAACGATAAGTCGAGATAATTTAACAACCGATTCTTCGGTGTTGCAGAAAATTGGTGCTGGCGGACTTTCCGGTAAACCTTTAAAAGAAAGGTCAACTGAAGTTATCCGATATCTGTCAGAGAAATCTAATAAATCGTTTCCAATTATTGGAGTAGGAGGTATACATTCGGAAAAAGACGCTCTTGAAAAAATTGATGCAGGTGCAGTCTTAATTCAGCTATATTCTGGCTTCATTTACGAGGGACCTGGTCTTGTGAAAAGAATAAATAAAGCAATTTTAGCCAGAAAATAAAATAGAAATCATGATTAAAATAATCGAATGTCCGCGAGATGCTATGCAAGGTTGGCATGACTTTATTCCAACAAAAAAAAAGATAGCCTACCAAAATATTCTTCTGGAATGTGGATTTGACACAATAGATTTTGGCAGTTTCGTTTCACCAAAAGCGATTCCACAGATGAGAGACACAGCCGATGTTTTATCCGGTTTAAACTTAAAATCAGCGACAAAACTACTGGCAATTATTGCAAATACGCGTGGAGCAGAAGATGCTATTAAGTTTGAGGAAATTGATTATTTAGGCTATCCGTTTTCAATCTCGGAAGAATTCCAAAAAAGAAACACAAATGCAACGATTGAAAAATCATTACATACTCTAGACGAGATACAATCACTTTGTTTAAAGAGTAAAAAGAAACTAGTTGTATATCTATCCATGGGCTTCGGAAATCCTTATGGTGAAAATTGGCATCCCGATTTAGTTTCCCATTGGTCTGAACGATTAAATAAACATTTCGATATTAAGATTATTGCACTATCTGACACAATTGGATGTGCAAATCCTGAAATAGTTGCACAATTATTCAAACAGATTATTCCGGAGAACTCTTCAGTAGAATTTGGGGCTCACTTGCATACTATTCCAGAAAACTCAACAAACCTAATCTCGTCCGCCTATGAAAGTGGCGTGAGAAGATTTGATGGGGCAATAAAAGGTTTTGGTGGCTGTCCCATGGCCAATGATAATTTAACTGGGAATATGCCAACTGAAAAAATTTTAGAGTACTTAAATGAGAATGGAGTCAGTAACCAAATCGTAAAAGAGCGTTTTTTAGAAGCTGAAGCCATGACAACGTCTATATTTATTTGATATGAAGAAAATCGTAATTTACCTTTTAACGACTTTAGTTCTTTTTTCAGCATGTAAAAGCGAACCAGTAAGAGATGAAAACACTAAAACAGAAAAAATAGAAGACACAGAAGGTTTTCAAGGAATAGAAGTTTTATTTGATGAAACGGAATTCTCAGATCCTGTTATGAAAGAACTTTTGCTGGAATTAAAAATCTGCAGTGACGATGAAAATCTAATTGCTACTTCTGAAATACCACCTTGTACTTTTGAAAAATTTAAATTTATTCCACTTAGAAAAGATCTTTCATTGAAAAATGGTTTTATTTTATTGATTAAAGCACAAACCGGGGGATTTCCATTGAGAAGGTTGCTGATTTTTCAAAGGGAAAGAGGAAACTTAATCAAAACAAATGGCTTTGTTGCAAACATAATTGGACGAACCAAGAGCGAAAGTGGTTACGATGATTTGTTATTAAGATTTAATGATAAAGAGCAAGGCGAAGACATGTTTTACAATTGCTTGTTTACTTGGCAAGATGGAAAATATCAATACAAACAAGTTGAAGCAATTCAAGGGGCAAACTGGGGAGGACCAGTTAAAGCGATATATAAAGATTCTATTTCCAAAGAGATATATCAGAATATAGTAAACAATGAAATGATATTCTAAATGAATTTCCGTGCTATTTTTTTGGTCTTGTCGATTTTATTCTCTTGTACAGCAGATTACGCAGAAATTAGAAAAATAAACCGAGAATCCCTATTTCACGACAATTCCAGTAAAATATGGGTTATCAATAAAGTGTTAAAAAAGGGCGTGAATTACGCCGCATTGAAACTAAAGAATAAAGATGTGATTATTTTTTATTCTTCCGGAAGAATATTAATTCAACCTTTGAAAACTCTTGGAACTTTCCCTTCGAAAACTGGGACACTGAATATATCAAGCGACAGCAAAAGTTGTGCTTTTCTATTTCCTAAAGAAAAATGGACATTTAAAACAATAAAAATTTCCTCGTCTCAAATTAAACTAAAATCGAAAATATCAAGCGCTTTTGACTTCGATTTAGAATTAATCACTTATCCAGACAGTGAAAGTCTAAAACTTGATTAAAGTTTTGTTAATCAATCCTTTACAAGTATTTACTTGAATGAAATAAATCCCAGAATTCTCTCTTTTTATATCAAGCTCATTATTTTTTTCTATTACAATCAGCTGACCAAGAGAATTAAAAACTTTAGTTTCAATTAGTTCGAAGTTACCTTTTAAACTATAAAGTCCATTTTCTATGGTCACTACCTCAAGATACTCGCCTATGTTTTCTGACAGCCCAAGCGGATCTTCCTTAGTTACTTCAATATCATCGATATACAATTTATATCCATCATTGGTTTGAAGAACAAAGGCTAAATAAATCGTTTCATTATCCACACCCAAATTGCTCAAATTTGCGCTTCTGTTCGTCCAATCAACGTATTCGCCAATAATATATCCCAAAGTATCAGTAAAACTGGCTTTTGCAGTATCCGTTTTTGAAACAAGAACAATATAATTATCTGGAAACGATGCATCATGTGACCTTGCGCGCCACGTTAAAATATTCCCGTAAAAACCCAAGGTAATTCCGGGCGAAATTAACCAGCGATTGGCTATTCCAGCTGGTGAGAAGAATGAGGTAGAGCTAGCAGTTAAATTTGCTGAACTATCTATATCCACTTTACTTATCCAAGCAGACGCATACTCGGCTACAGAAGCGTCGGGCGTTAAACCATCAAAATTGCGCAAACCCCATGAAGATGGAATACCTGATTGAAAATCTTCAGTAAAAATATTCACTTGTGACCAACCCGATAGCACAAAAAGACATAAGCAAAAAAGTAATGACAATAAATTTCTTTTATATAACATAGATGACAAAAATAAGCAATGCACTTTCTTAATGGACAAGGTTGATGACTATTTCTTTAAATTCTTGATAAAATTTATCAAATTTTATCAGAGCCTCTTCTAGAAAGATGTAAATTTCTTCGAGTTGTGTCTCGTCAAAATAAGAGCAAGGCTCCTTTTTCCATTGTATCCGACAAAAACGATTACCATTTGAAAGAAATAAATCGTCTTGCCATTCACCGACGATTCCCATAGTTTTTTCCATTATCATACGCATTTCAAGTAATTGTTCCCAAACCAAATCAAGAACTTCTGGATCTTTTACCTGAACATCAAAGTTGAGCGCTGCAAATTTTTTGTTTACATCCAATCGGATAAAAATTAATTTTACATCTGATGGATAGTTTAACCAATTCATTCTTCTCCCACTTGAAGAATAATGAGCACGCATTCTTATTCTAAATTGATCCCAAAACAAGGTGTTGTGTTCTTTTAAGGCTTCTTTACTTAACATGAATCAAAAGTATAAACAAAAAATCCATATTTACATTTTTCGAAATTATAATTTGAGTTTGTAACTTATGTTGCAATCAACTATAAATTATTCGTTTAAATTTGCTCAAACAAATAAAATCATTTTCGATGCATTCAAAAAAATTCTTCCTTTTCAATATTATTTTCGCTTTGGTTCTTTTGTCAGGATGCGCAAATAGCCAAACTTCGAAAATAAAAACGCTTACTCAAAGCGAGTTCAAAAGAAAGTTTGACAATAAAAAGGGTACCCAAATTTTGGATGTTAGAACAACTGATGAAATTACTGAAGGTAAAATAACAGGAGCAGCGGAGTTAGATTATTTTGATCCGGAGTTTAAGCAAAAAATTGAGGCAATGAATTTCGATAAAAGCAAAGCTATGGTTGTTTATTGCGCAGCGGGAGGAAGGTCTTCGAAAGCTGCGACTGTTCTTGTCGATCTCGGCTTTAAAGTCGTTTACAATTTGGAAGGTGGATACAACGCTTACAAATAATTCTATCCTATTCACCTATTCTTATTGAATCCTTCAATAAGAATTCAACAATTTCTGAACCTGCTTATAAAACCTTAGTTGTATATTTATGATTTAATTCTTGTCATAAAATATGGATCCTTATCTTATTCAAATAATTGAATCGATAGCACTGATTACCATTGTTGCTTTGTTGCGCTTTCTTTTTCGCAAGTCAACACGTAGAATGGCTTCGTCTTTAAATTTAAATCCAGAAAGAAAGACATTAATGACTCAAACGGTCAACACATTTCTTTCTCTTGTTGCATTTGTAGCTCTTATTGCGATCTGGAGCATAGACACGAAAGAATTAATCTTCTTTATTTCATCGCTATTAACAGCTTTGGGTATAGCTTTTCTTGCTCAATGGTCGATATTGTCAAACATAACAGCAAGTATGGTTTTGTTTTTCAAACATCCACTAAAAATTGGCGAATCAATTAAAATATTAGACAAAGATTATCCAATTGAAGGTAAACTCGTTAAAATTTCATTAATCTTCATGCATATAGAATTGGACAATGGCGAACATATTACCATTCCCAACAACATTGTTCTGAACAAAATAATTAGCGTTAAGATGGATTAACCACGTGCGAATGGGATGATTTTAACAAGAAATACATTTAATGCGCAATTTGCTAATACCTAATCCTTACTTTTTTTCTTTTAAAATTCAATTGTAACTATATTGTTTCTTTTAATACTTATCCAGTATTGTTATATAAACGAACGTGAGTAAAGAAAAACAAGTTAAATTTCTTAAAATCTACGAGCCTGTTCATGGGTCTTTCGAGCGATTTTGCAGAGCTCGTGCTTATGGCGACACGGATTACAAAGATTTAATTAATGATACTTTACTTATCGCTTTCCAGAAATTTGAAAGTTTAAAATCAAAAGAAGCTTTTTTATCCTTTTTGTTCAGCATTGCCGTTCGAATATTAGCTAATAATAAAAGAAAGAAAAAAGAGAGTTCTGATTCTTTTGAATACCACAGCAGCTTTTATCAAGACATAAATGCTCAAACATCAGCTGATACAGAAGTTTATTTGTTACACAAAGCACTAAAAATGATTCCTGACGATCAACGAGAATGCATCATACTATTTGAAATTTCAGGAATGGACATTAAGGAAATAGCTGTGATCCAAGCTACTTCTGAATCGAATGTAAAACAACGATTGAAACGAGGACGCGAAAAATTGAGAAAAGTCCTCAACTTCGAATCCGTATACCAGAGAGGAGATATTGCCGTATGAAAAATACAAACGAAAGCCGTTTGGATAGTTTGTTCCAAAGTGCTATAAATGAAGATACAGTCTATTCTTTTGTAGAAACTCAAGCTGTGTTTACTTCAGCTGCAACGACTGGCTTAACTTCTTTTGCTACGGCAAAACTTTTAGGTAGTTCTATTTTTAAATCTAAATTTCTAATTATGACAATCACATCCATCACTCTTTTAACCTGCCTAGTTTTATTTTTCAACACGGCCGCAGTAGAAGCGCGAGAGTCTTTTACAGCGAAAGGCGAACAATCTTTGTTGAAAAAACAATTGCAGCGAACCAACCTACAAAGTATTCCTTTGAATTCTAACTTAGATAATTCACCAATTATTAGTGAATTAAGTGCAAAACCATTAATTCTAAATACTTTAATTGCTAAACCGATTCCTACGTATCATTTGAAGCCTGAGTTTAAAAGATTGTTAACCAATAGCTTCTATAAAGAAAAAAACATGGATACAATTTTAATAATTCATCGTATTACTGAAAAAACTACAGATGATGAGTTAAAAAAAATTCAGGAGGATGCTTCTTTAGCTTGCGTTGAATTTAAATTCTATGCGGATAGACGAAGAAGAATAATTAGAAATTTAACTATTACGCTGAAAAGGGAAGCTGGGCAAAGAATGTCACGATCCATAGCTTTAGCTCCTTTATTAAGAAATAAGGAATTTACAATTTATATAGCTTGGCGGGTTGACGGAGAAGGGAAGCTCATCGATTTGTATCAATATATCCCGGAGGAGGCATATTATAAAATAGAAGAACTCAGTTATAAGAAAATCAAAAAAAATACAAAAAAGTAGAGAAAATTTAGAAGAGAAATTTCAGTTAGGCATTCCAAATAGCTCTTTAAATCATTCTGAATTAGCTTCTAAATTTGAAATTCTATTATTGGATAACAATTGAACTACTGATATTATGTTAAATAGAAAAACTAAAGAAAACTATATCCAAATCAAGCACATAAATTACATGAACACAACCGAAACAGAATTGGTCAAAATTCAGAAAGGAGCTTTGCCGCAGGAATAGTGTTAAAATACGCAGTTTCTCATAAAATAACTGAAATAAAGAAAATATCAATTTAAATCTGCATTCGCACAGATGGTGGAAATCTGAGAACCGTTTTACGAATAAAGAGAAAAAAGAATGAATCATTTAGCGTTCCAATTATCTAGCGCATTGATGAATCTGGGAAAGCTATAGATTTCGGTAATCCAAATCAATTGAAATTATAGGGTGAAAGATAAAAAAAACAGATTTATCGAACAATAAGGAGGAATAGGTCTTTTGGTTAATCTGAGTAACGAGAAAGCAATGTGTGGCTCTTTGAGATTGTATCAAAATATTCTATTTAACATAATATTAATTATAGGACAAATTGATATTTGTTATCTACAATGTACGATTTCTTTACTCTTTGTTCATTAGTTGAAATTCCTAAGTTGTATTCTTATTTGGCCATCTTCGGTTTGATAGATGATTATTTCTGATTTCATTTTTTGTTCGTTAATTCAAGCTTGGTGAAGTTTTGGGTGGATTTGTAGATTTTGTTCAATAAGGTTAAAAATCAAGTTTTGTCTGGAGTTCAATTTTTGGGTGAAAAGTTCCAATTATCATAAAGGGATTTCTCCCAACATAATGATGTACCTGGGTTGTACCTAAATAGAAATACAAATCTTTTGTTTTAGCAAAATCATCAAAGTATTTTTTCTTTACATCTTCACAAGCCATTATTTCATTATTGTATTTTTCGAATTGCTTCCAGTACAAAGCTCCAACTTCCCAATCTTCAATCATCATTTTTCGTTTCGTACCATCCGTGCCTTCAAATATAAAGCTGAATTTATAGGGTAATTTTTTCACAACTTCAAACTGACTTTTATCTTCAAACATATTCATTTGTTTAAGTTGTTCAGTTTTAGATTTATCCCACTCTCTTTCTACTTCTTCCCAAACAAAATCGTGAATGATTTTAGGTTTAAAAACAGCCAATGAAGTACAAATGGATTTATCTTTCGCTTCTTGAATTAGTAATCCCATGTTTTCATAGACTTTATTCAGAACAATCTCTTTTCTTTCTTGCCAATTATTTGTGGTTTCAACATGTCCAACAACTTTTATCGGATCTTCTACCTCAATATTGACTGGACGATGACTTTCTGGTCTAAAATCACTGGTGTTTTTAGTCAAATCCACTTCAACCCAATCGTACTTTTTGTATCGATTTACATAATCTAATGTTCTAAACGGAATTGGATATAAACGAATCCATTTACCATCTTCCGTGAATCCAGCCGTACAAACAAGTTCATCATACTTTTTAGAAATAGTGGGATACGTTTTTACCGTTATTAGAACACGCGTTTTTGCCATAAATTACAAATGCTGTATCGGAATGTTCCAATTAGGTTGCTTGGAAAGTGCTTCTACCACTCTACCTCTATGACACATACATTCCGTTGCTTCAAAACAAGTTAGTGCAACGCGACTGTATTTTTTAAGTAAATCGTTGATGCTCAATAAATGTTCTTTGTTTTCTATCAAAACCGTTTTTTCATATTCTTTAAAAAGCACTTGGTAATCATTTAAGGAATTTAAGGCTTGTCTTTTCTCAGAAACGATACCTAGTTCCGGAATGTGCAAATAGTTGATGCCTACATTTTCGCAAGCATGCTTTAATTGCGACTTGGAAAACCCGTATTTCATGCTCAACGAGTTTTTTCGAACATCGCACAGCAGTTTTACATCATTGATAATCAATTGATTCAGATAGTGCTCTAACGATTTGCCTTCATAACCAATACTAAACAATTTAGTTTCGGAAAAAGAACGTTTTTGTTGCTCTACTTTTTTGAGTTCTTCTTTTGTTAAAACCTTATGCGCTATTTCGCTTTTAATGGCATAAAAGGGATAGTTTTGATAGGTGTATTTTATCAATTCTTCACGTGAACTTGCACCGTAAGCACTTTTTAGCTTTATCATAAAGGCTTTATCTGTGTCCTTCAAAGTTGGTGTAAATTCTTCTTCCGTACTTTTTACCCATTGTGGCGATTTACCTTCGGTTGTGCCTTCGATGGTGGCGTTTGTACTTTCATGCACTAAACCGTATTTGCCGAGTGTTTTTAAGTCTTGGTTGGCCTGAAATGAATAGCAACCATATTTGTAGGGCACAAAATCAAATGCTTTTTTCTCTTGCCATCTGGTATAAATAAACAGCAATTTTTGAAGACTTGTTTTGTTCAACTGTCCATCAAAGTTTTCTAAAAGCGAAAGCAATATTTTTCTGCGGTAATACATAGATTAAAGGTACGAAGTCTTTTACATTAAATTTAATTGTTTAATAAAATGGCTAACAGTATTTTGAAATCAAGAAAATACTGAACCATTGAATGCATTAAGATATTAATATAACATATCTGGACTTTGGCGCGCTTATCTTTTCGGAATTTATCTTAAAACAAAAACTTCTTTGAGTTTCCATCCGACTTGAGCCTGTCGCAGTGCCAACCAACCCAAAATTGCTAACCAAAATCTTTTACCATGAAATCTGTAAAACGTTTGTGCCCCCACAATGCTCAGCCCTCCGTCCTGGTGATCTCTTTTCGACACACATAGTTTTAATCTTTCTTACCAACCCCAGCTAATTTCTCGACTAAAGAAATAACACTTTTAGATTTGACGTTTTTATCGAATGAAGTTTCCCCTGATTTCATCAAGTTTGGTAAATGTTCATTGAATAGCTTTATTTGTTTGTCCAAAACATTTTCTCGATATGATTCAAGGATTTGCGCGTCAGCAATTTCTACTTTATTTCTGTCTAATCGATTAACAAGAAAATCAAGTATACGTAGTGATGTCATGCGATCCTGGGACTTTATGTACTGTGCTACAAAACCTCTAGTCAAACTAATAAACATCCATATTAAAATGACGATAGCTGCTGACAGAGTTACTCTAATAATTATTACTAAATAAAACAAAAAGGCTGTTTCCGCATCAAATAGCTCTATTAATTCATCACTGAGTAAGCTATCTTTCATTAAAGTGCATAACAATAAAACCATCAAAACTAGAACTAAACCAAAAGTTATCGCCAAGGCAAACAAGTACTTATTTCTTTTTTCTTTATTGTCTTCGCCAATGCCATCCATGTCATGAGAATAAAGATTAGACATTTCACGTGCTTTGTTACGAGCATTTTCATGAATCAGTTTTTCCTTTTCTAGATTTTTATTTTGAGAAGCTAAAGCAACTATTTCATCATTACTCTCTAAAATATTAGTTTCCAAAAGAGACTTTTCTGCTTGAACGTCATTAACTTCAGCTTGAAGTTTTTCTAATTCTGCCACCGAAATTTCTTTTTCAGATATAAGCCTTGTTTTATCAGCTTCTAAAGTTCCTATCGAAGCTGACAAATTTTTACTTTCCACATTTAGATTAACAATCGAGTTGTTTAGTATAATGTTTTGCGCGTTAAGCTTATCAATTTCACTTTGTATATTCTCTAACTCCTGTTTTCTAGTAGTATAAGTAACGGTTTCTTGTTTTAATCCTTCTACCCTAAAAGCAAGATCGTCTGCTTCAGATGTTCTTTGGACTTGCAATATAATTCTGGACACTAAGTTAAGTCACGCTGCTTGTTTATAATTATTATTTTCTAACTCAAATTCATTAATTGTTTTGTAATTCAATGCTGAATGCCTTCTGTTTCGGTTGTACC
>Ga0209390_10002182_pt1 | contig 35235 bp, 27 predicted proteins | sample BON01_FD_187212 | JGI IMG/M metagenome (GOLD analysis project Ga0209390, IMG submission 187212) | Freshwater microbial communities from Lake Bonney liftoff mats and glacier meltwater in Antarctica - BON-01 (SPAdes) (version 2) | ecosystem: Environmental > Aquatic > Freshwater > Ice > Glacier...
AAAAACAATCAGAACCTCCTCCAAAATCAATACAAGGGGTTCTGTTTTGAAAAAGTGTCATCTTCTTCCTGAAAGTCAATAGAATCAACCTACGATTTCGATTTTTAAATTATTTAGGACGCTATTGTTGTTAGATAAAGGTTGCAAGTTGATTCGCTTCACAACTGTTTTAGTTTCAATTTCTGTTCGCTGATCTGAATAGAACATCCAAACAACAGAAACTTATAACTTGAAACTCTTCAAATTTATAACTATTGAAACTTGCAACTTAAAGTTTTTTAAGACCAACGCGTTTCCTATTTACATCAATCTCCATCACTTTTACTTCCACATGTTCATGCAGAGCGATAACAGTAGATGGATCACCTACATAATCGTCGGATAATTGAGATTTGTGAATCAATCCATTTTCTTTGATCCCGATGTTTACAAAAGCGCCAAATGCCGTGACGTTTGTAACGATTCCAGGTAAAATCATCCCTTCTACTAAATCTTCAATTTTCTGAATTCGGTTGTCGAAACTTAATACTTTGGCTTGTTTTCTTGGGTCGCGACCTGGTTTTTTCAATTCAGTAATTATATCATCAAAAGTAAAGCCGTCAACTTCATTAAAATCTGTTTTATTTAAACTTCCGAGCGCTTTGTCATTCCCAATTAATTCTTCCAAAGTCATTTTTGCTGTTTTGGCAATTTTTTCAGCCACAGCATAACTTTCAGGGTGAACTGCACTATTATCCAAAGGATGTTGTCCTTCTCGAACGCGCAAAAAACCCGCTGCTTGTTCGAAAGCTTTTTCGCCCATTCTTGGAACTTCTTTCAAAGCTTTTCTTGAGGTAAAAGGTCCATTTTCAGCTCTATATTTGACAATATTGTCGGCTAAAGTTGGCCCCAAACCTGAAACATATTGCAGCAAATAAGTTGATGCAGTATTCACATCCACTCCTACTCCATTTACGCAAGAAACGACAACATCATCCAAAGCCGTTTTTAACCAGTTTTGATTTACTTCATGCTGATACGAACCAACGCCCAAAGATTTCGGATCGATTTTCACTAACTCCGATAAAGGATCCATCAATCGACGTCCGATGGAAACTGCGCCACGAACGGTAATGTCATAATCTGGAAATTCTTTCCGAGCAATTGGACTCGCGGAATAAATCGACGCGCCATCTTCACGAACGACAAACACTTGCAATTCTCTATCGAAACGTATGCCTTGAATAAATTTCTCGGTTTCCCTTCCTGCTGTCGCGTCACCAATTGCAATTGCTTCTACTTTGTAGGCTTGAACCAATTGCGCAATTTTACTTTGCGCTACGCCAAATTCTTTTTGTGGTGGATGAGGAAAGATTGTAGTATTCGTTAATAATTCACCTGAAGCATCAACGACAACTACTTTGCAACCTGTTCTGAAACCCGGATCAATCGCTAAAATTCGCTTATTTCCCAAAGGTGGAGCGAGCAACAATTGACGTAAGTTTTTAGTGAAAATTTGCAAAGCTTCTTTGTCTGCTTTTTCCTTCGCTTCTGACATGATTTCATTCTCAATCGAAGAACTCAGCATCCGTTTGTACGATTCTTTACACGCTTTCGCAACTTGTTCAGCACATTCATCATCTCCTTTTACGTAAAAACGTTCAATCATATCAATGCAATCGCCGCTTTCGACTTGTATTTTCATTTTTAGCAAACCTTCTTTATCGGCACGAGAAATAGCTAGAAACCGATGAGAAGCACAACGGTAAAGCGGTTCAGAAAAATCGAAATAATCTTTGTAGGTCTGCGCTTCCTCGTCTTTTCCTTTTACCAATTTGCTTTGTAGCATCCCTTTTCTTCGATAATTATTTCGCAAACGATCACGAAGAGCAATATTTTCATTCATCCATTCTGCCATGATGTCACGAGCTCCTAAAAGCGCCATTTCTTGATCCCTAACATCACCATTTACGAAACGATCCGCCATTTGAAACGGATTGCCTCCACGTTGCGCCATAATCATCTTTGCCAAAGGTTCCAAGCCCAATTTCTTGGCTTTATCCCCTTTTGTTTGACGCTTCTGTTTGTATGGCAAATACAAATCTTCAAGACCTTGAGACGTAAAACAAGTTTCTATTTTTCGTTTCAACTCATCATCCAGTTTCCCTTGCTCTTCAATAACATTTAAGATCGTTTTTTGCCGGGCAATTAAATCATCGTATAATTTCAAAGCATCACGAATTTCTCCAACAACAACTTCGTCCAAACCACCCGTCATTTCCTTTCGGTAGCGAGAAATAAAAGGAATGGTCGCGCCTTCTTTTAAAAGTACAGTTGTATTTTGAATGGCTTTGTCACTCGCCGAAACTTCGCTTTTTACGAATTCTATTTGGATCATTGCTTTCTGTTTTTGGGATTCCAAAATTAACGCTCGATGCGAGAAAATCAAGTAAAAATGGAAATGGTTCGCTTTTTGTTTGTAACTTTTCTCGATGTAAGAAATATAGATTTATGATTTTAAAGCAATCCGTTCCTTTTCTATTTCTCGCAGCACTTTTCATTAGCCCGAGACAAGAACCTGTTTTCCAAACTGGTATGGCTTCATTTTATGCAGATAAATTCCACAATCGACCAACAACTTCTGGTGAAAAATACGATAAAAATGCCTTCACGGCTGCGCACAAGACATTGCCATTTGGAACGATTATTTTGGTAACGAATCTAAAAAATGATTCTACTGTTTTATTGAAAGTGAATGACCGAATCCCAAGTCCAAAAAGAATAATTGATGTTTCTATGGCTGGTGCAAAACAATTAAACTTTATTCGAGATGGTATTACGAAAGTGCATATTGAAACAATCGTTCCTGAAAAAGAAATGATAGCTAAAAATTATAATGCTTCTAAAATTCGATTGCAAGAAATACCTCATTCCATGAGAGAGGGTAAATCCTTGATGGAAAAAAATTGTATCAGTTGCCACGAAATGAAAAATGTTAACGATTACACTTTGGTAAAATGGGAAAAAATCCTCCCAAAAATGGCAAGAAAATCAAAAATTACAGAAGCCGAGACCGAAAAAATTCGAACCTTTGTTGTTTGGAAATTGGAAAACTAAAACATGAAGAATTTATTGATGAAAGGTTTGAAGGTGATTGACGCTTCAACTGTTTTAGCCGGACCTTCCGTAGGAACATTCTTTGCGGAATTAGGTGCTGAAGTAATAAAAGTAGAACATCCAAAATTTGGCGATGTGACTAGAACGTGGAAACTACCTAGCGAAGATCCAAATTCCACCATTTCCAATTATTTTTCTTCTGTCAACTACGGGAAAAGCTATCGTTCACTGAACCTAAAAAATAAAAAAGACCGTTCTCAATTTCTTGAATTGATTTCTGATGCTGACATTTTATTGAGCAATTTCAAAAAAGGTGATGACGTAAAATTCAATCTCAAAGATGAAATTTTACGACAGCTCAACCCCAAATTAATTCACGGGAAAATAAATGGATTCGGCGAAGAAAGTGATCGTGTTGCTTACGACCTCATCCTCCAAGCTGAAACTGGTTTTATGTCGATGAACGGTCAAAGTGACGATCCACCAACAAAAATGCCAGTCGCTTTTATCGATGTATTGACTGCGCATCATTTGAAAGAAGGAATTCTTCTCGCTTTGTACCAAAGAGAAAAAACCAATCTAGGCATGTCTATTTCTGTTTCTCTTTATGACGCTGCAGTTTCCAGTTTAGTGAATCAAGCTTCGAACTATTTGATGAGTGGCGCTATTCCTAAACGGATTGGAAGTCTACACCCAAACATTGCCCCTTATGGTGAAATTTTTAAAACAAAAGATGACGCTGATGTTTGTTTCGCTGTCGGTTCAGATAAACATTTTGAATTGCTTTGTAACTACTTCGATCTAAATCATTTGATCGAAAACGACAAATTTTCGTCCAATCCAAGTCGGGTTAAAAACAGACTTGAATTAGCTGTCAAAATTCAAGAAAAGGTTTCGAACTTTACAGCTCAGGAAATCTTGAAGCAGATGAATTTTAAAAATGTTCCTTGTGGAAAAATCAAAAATTTAGAAGAAGTTTTTGAGGACCAAAAGGCAAAAGACCTCATCCTTACGGAGGAAATCGAAGGAAAAACTACGAAACGCGTGAAAGCTGCTATTTTCAAATGGACATAAAAATTAGAATCCCAGAATCCGAGGAAGAATGGGAAGATTACTTCGACCTACGCTATCGAATTCTTCGTGAGCCACTCAACCAACCAAGAGGTTCCGAACGCAACGAAGGCGACGAAACTGGTACTCATTTCGCCCTTTACGATGACGAAAAGTTAAAAGCAATCGCACGATTGGATGAGCATTCTTTGGATGTAGCGCAAACTCGATTTGTTGCGGTTGAAAAAAACGAGCAGAGAAATGGCTACGGAAAATTAATCATGTACGCTGTCGAACAAGAAGCCGAGGACAAAGAATACACAAAAATGATACTCCATGCTCGAGATTATGCAGTTGATTTTTATCTGAAATTAGGATATGAAGTTATTGAGCCTTCCTACAAATTATTCGATGTTTTACAACATTTTTTAATGGAAAAAGATTTGTGATTATTCTAATTACCAAAATGTTAAAATAAAACTGAAAAGACTTTTATCCGACATAATTTCATTAATTTTCTCTCTTAAAACTTATACTGTGAGATTAAATTTATTTTTTAGTTTTTTAATGATGTTCAACCTAGCAATTGGTCAAAGCAACATGCAATCAAGTAATCCATTGGCTGAAGAAATTATGCTAGGAAATTTTAACCCGGCAACTTATATTCCTGCCTTCCCCATGACTTCTCCAATTTTCATCTATCAAAATTTAGCTTACAATATCAATCCTGATTCGTTAAAAGCAACTATCGTAAAACTAGCCAGTTTCAAGAATAGGAATACAGGTTCGGACACGCTTTCTACAACGCAAGGTTTTGGTGCCGCAAGAAACTGGGTGTATGACAAATTTCAAGAGTATTCTCTAAATGCACAAAACAGATTAACCCCTTCCTTTTTAAATTTCGACCAAAATATATGTGGTATCACCAAGCATAAAAATATTTTCGCTGTTTTGCCAGGATTAGATACCACTGATCATGAAATCGTATTAATCGAAGGACATATGGATTCTCGTTGCGAAGGTTTATGTGACACCACTTGTTTTGCTGAAGGTATTGAAGATAATGCTACTGGCACGGCATTGGTTCTTGAACTAGCCAGAACGATGAGCATTTATAATTTCAATAAGACAATCGTATTTTTAGTTACTACTGGAGAAGAGCAAGGATTATTTGGAGCGAAAGCGTTTGCTTTGTATGCCAAAAATTTAAATCTACCCATAAAAGCAGTTTATAACAATGACGTTATTGGCGGTATTATTTGTGGATCAACTTCCTCTGGACCCTCATGTCCCGGACTAAACGATATTGATAGCTCGCAAGTCCGACTCTTTTCACAAGGGAATTTCAATTCACCCCACAAACAATTAAGTCGGTTCAATAAACTGCAATATAAAGAAGAATTATTGCCTTTTGAAACTGTACCAATGTTGTTGACGATAATGACGAATGAGGATAGAATTGGGCGCGGCGGAGATCACATCCCTTTCCGTCAACAAGGATTCGCCTCACTTCGTTTCACATCTGCGAACGAACATGGTGACGCCTCTTTAGGATCAAGTTATACGGATCGTCAACACACAACTGATGATATTTTAGGTGTCGACTTAGATAACAATGGAACGATTGACAGCTTTTTTGTCGACTTCAATTACTTAGCTCGAAATGCGAAAATTAATGGAATAGCGGCTGTTTCTGCACTTTCTGGGCCAAAAACACCCACTTTTATTGCTTACGGAAACTTAGGTTCACCTGTGAGTCTGGGAGTTGACATTACCAGTACGCAACAACATCTTGCTTATAGGATTGCTTTGCGCACGGTTACAAATGATTGGGATACCGTTTACACAACTACCACAACTCAATCAACATTTTTCCCAAGTGACACAGTCGCAAATTGGATAGTGAGCGTTGCTTCGGTGGACGATTTAGGAATTGAAAGTTTGTTTTCAAATGAAGTTTTAATACCTCTGGCAACTATTGGGCTTAGAGAAGAAAAACAAGCTCTTTCTGGGGTTCAATTGTTTCAAAATCGACCGAATCCTTTTGATGAATCCACCTTTATTTCCATTTCTGCAGACAAGAATTATTCAAACAAAAAGGCCAACATTCAAATTTGTGATTTACAAGGAAAAATCTTGGAAAATCTAACATTATATCTAGAAGAGGGAATGAACGAAGTTGTTTATGAACACGGCTATGGAAAGGTTGGCACTTTCGTTTACAGTTTGTTCATTGAAGGGAAAAAAATTGACGCTAAACGAATGATTTTTGCGAATTGATTTGAGTTACTATCTTCAAGTTATGTGCACTCCGTTTTTTCTAGTCATATAACCACTAACCACAAAGAACTAGCAACTAAAAGAGCCGCAAATCGAATCAACTGCGAACTTGCAACTTGTCACCTGTAACTTGTAACTTCCAACCTTCACCTTACTTCGATTTTCTTACTTGAGATTCAACTCGTTTAATAATCATTTGAAAAAGAGTCTGTGCGTCTTTTGCACTAATTTTTCTTCCGAAACGAATTAATTTTCCTTTGTATTCAAATTCTATTCTTTCACCACCAGCAACCCAAGGTGAGTTTTCCCAAACGGTTTGAATAGAGTTTTCTTTCAGTTGATGAATTTGCATTTTAGAAATATTCTCGTGGAAATATTCTTTAGCTTTGCCATAGGGACCTGTCGCTGTTTTCACAATCAATCCAACTTCATTGATCTTCAACATTTCTTTTCCGTACATCAACCATAAAAATGAGCGACCAACTCTCTGCGCGTAATAAAACCAGAAAACTAAAAAAACCAAAGTGATGATTTGTTCTTGTGGTGTCATTTTTAACGTGAAAAATGCCCAAACCATTGTTACTCCAATAGCTAACCACATAGCACACCACGCTCCCATCAATGCTGTAACCCACGCTTTTTTCTCGGGGTAAACGATAAAAGTTGCTTTTTGTTTATCCTCTTGAAAACTGATTCGTTCGCCTATCCATTTCATGGCGCAAAATTACGTTTATTCTGGCAAAAAGAAAACCGAAAAAAAGAGTTTGTGGTAACAGAATTATCTCTTAGCTAAACGCACTACTTTTTAACTTAAAAAGTGCTAGAATAATTAGTTGAAATAAAAAAGTAACCACTTTAACGTTTTGGCTTTACCGAAATACAGAACTATTCGATTACCAAACGACGAATTTGTTTTTCCCCATTTATAGTAACTTCTATAACATAAATACCTTGATTTAAATCAGATGTATTGTAGTTAATTTGACTTGCTCCTTTCATATTTCCATAATTTCTTATTGCCAACACCTTTCCTGAAAGATCAACTACTCTTACTATTACATCACTTTCGCTTTTCAAATTGAAACTAAACGCCACATTCGTTGAAGCTGGATTTGGATAAAGATTGAAAGTAGCATCAATTTGACTCATTTCAGTAATCGAGTTCGTTCCAGTTGAATTTCCGACAACAAAGCCATTCGCAATCGCTTCAGCAATTGATGCCTTTCCTGCATTATCAATTTGACCATTTGGAGCAACTAACATCACAATTATGTGCAAAGAATCTGTATTCCAATTTGCAGGCAAAGTAATCATATGATTAACGGCATGATTACTTCCCGCTGCAACAGTTACTGGAAAACTACCTGCAAATCCATCGAAAGATGGTTCGATTGTCCTTGCAACATGGTTATAAACCATTTGAGAAGCTGGAACAGGATTAGATAGTAGCTCGTAACCACCCATAACACCATTGCCCCCGCCACCATAATTATTGGCCTGTGACCAGGCACTTGAGGTGCCGGATAAACCATCTTCAGTAATGACAAATGCTACTCTGAACTGATTACTGGCTGCAGATTGAAAATCAAAATCTCCCGATATGTTTAATTCTCTTGTTGCTGAATTATACATTGCTCCAACTTCAATCCATGCTACTGGTGCAACTTGTAATCGGCTGAAGAATGTTGTTCCCATTGTGGATGGATCGATACCATTTCCAACTCTATCAACCTTTGAACTAGGAAAACTAGAAAAATTAATTCCCTGATCATACGGAATATACACCATAGGATCATTTGATCCATTATGAACCGCAATACCAGCCCAAAACTGATCGTAATCTTGCTCAAATCTGTCCATGAATACAGCTCCGCGCGGGCACCATCCGCACCAAGTTCCCGTACCTTCTTCACCAACAACCATTTTACCAAAAGCAGGCACAATTGGACTGAGAATTACTTGCGTTGTGTTATCTGTCGTGACATCATCAGTCGTACCATTCACATTTGAAACAATCGCTTCAGCGATATTAGAACCTGCGATTAATACTACAGATGAAAAATTTACTATAGTTGAACCTAGAGAAGCCAAATTCAAACCGACAATATTTTCTGTATGTGTTAGACCGTTGTATAAAAGATTAACATCAAAAGAAGTAATAGCTGTGGTTCCAGCATTTACGATTGCAACAGATGGGTTTGTTGTTTGAGAGGCTATTTGACCTCCCATATCCAAGCCTGCTGCTGCCGCATTTAAATTCGACAAATTGTAAACGGAATGGTCAAAACTTAAATCGTCAACGTAAAATTGAGAGTTCAAAATAGGATAAAGGTCAATATAACGAACCGTATTAACAGAATTTATCCAGCTTCCAACAGCAATTCCATCGATTTTTACACTCCAAATTTTGGTTGTTAAATTACACTCAATAACCAACGAAAACCAAACTCCTTGAGGATAACTCGCCAAAAGTTGAATTTCACCACCAGATTGAAAGGAAATCGCACCATTGTCCATATTAACATCCAGAGCATATAAACCTCCGATAGTATTGTTCCCTTGAAAATTAAAATAACCAGTTTTTCCTGAGTTTACATAAAAATCAGAGCCGAATGTGAAGACACCTGAACTGTACAATTGACCGAAGTCGAGTACAACATCTTGTGGACCTCCATTAGCTGAAGTCGATTGAAAATAAATCGATTGTGTGCCGCTACTCGCTTGAATATTTGTCGTTTGAGCATCTTCAGGAGTACCCTCTCCTGTTGCACTCCAAGTTCTCCAACTCGTTGATTGAGGTCCGATATATGCACCTAAAGCATAACTTTCAAAATCATCTGAGAAAATCTGCGCATAAGCGACGTTAAGTGCTGATATAGCAATAGCGACTAGAATAATTCTTTTCATAAAAAGTATCTTTATAAATATGTGAATTAAAGATACAAAGAAAATAAAGCAAAATAAAAAACGCTGCGGTTTTTTTAAATAACCGCAGCATTCTATAAAGTTCTTATTTTGAATTATTTTATTGATGATATTTAAAACTTTGTCCGTTTTTCAAGGTTAATAAAGTTTCATAAATCAATCGAATGGTATTCTCCACATCATCTTTATGACAACATTCTACAGTCGTGTGCATGTAACGCAAAGGCAAGGAAATTAATGCCGATGGAACTCCCTCGTTTGAATAGGCAAATGCATCTGTATCAGTTCCTGTTGATCTCGATGCCGCCGCGCGTTGAATAGGAATTTTCTTTTTATTAGCAACAGAAATAATTTGTTTCAACAAGTTATTTTGAACCGCTGGTCCGTATGTTAAAACCGGTCCTGCCCCACCAGTAAAATCCCCTTGTTCGATTTTGCTTACCATAGGCGTTTGCGTATCATGGCAAACATCAGTAATGATAGCAACGTCAGGTTTTATTTTTTGTGCTATCATTTGAGCGCCACGCAAACCTATTTCTTCTTGCACAGAATTAACGATGTACAAACCAAATGGCAATTCAACTTTATTCTCCTTCAACATTCGAGCGACTTCAGCTATCATGAATCCACCCATTCTATTATCCAAAGCACGACCAACGTATCGATTTTTATTCAGAACCATGAATTCATCTTCATATGTGATAACGCAACCAACATGAACTCCCAATTTTTCAACTTCTTCTTTTGAATCGCATCCACAATCTAGGAAGATGTTTTTCAAACTTGGCGGCTCATCTTTTTCATGACGCATATGTATTGCTGGCCAGCCGAAAATTGCCTTCACAATTCCTTTGTCAGTGTGAATATTTACCCTTTTTGAAGGTGCAATCATATGATCTGAACCTCCATTTTTACGCACATAAATAAATCCCTCTTTCGCAATGTAATGCACAAACCAAGAAATTTCATCCGCATGCGCTTCGATTACTACCTTGTATTCGGCTTTCGGATTAATTACCCCAACCATTGTTCCATAGTTGTCAGAAAAATGCGCATCGATATTCGGAGTAAGATATTCCAACCACATTTTCTGACCTTCCGCTTCAAAACCAGTCGGAGAGGCATTATTCAAATAGTTTTCTAAGAATTTTTCGGATTTTTTATTGATGATGTTTTTCATCTAAATGTATTTAGTTTGAGACAAGAATTATAACGTAAAACGTTTTCCCAAAAATAATGATTCCTTTACGTTTAAGAGGAATTGAATTGCCAAAAAACTAAAAACTTACTATCTCATCAGCGTCACATTCCCTTTTATTATCTTCTCTTGTCCGTCGATACAGAAAGCATTTAAATAATAATCGTACGTGTCTGGATCCATTAATTTCCCTCTGAAAGTTCCATCCCAACCAATATCCTTGTTGGTCGTTTCAAATACCATTTCTCCCCAACGATTGAAGACTCGGAATAGCACCTTCTCTAAAATAGCGCCTCGAACATAAAGAATATCGTTTTCGCCGTCTCCATTTGGTGTGAAAGCATTGGGAACAAAAATGAAGGGGTTATCGCAAACGTATTCGTAAACTTGAATTTTCACTTTTGCTGAGCTTGAACATGCACCATCCGAAACAATGACCGTAAATTCTGTGTCTTGATTTACTTTCGCTTCTGTTATTTGTCCGTTTGGATTGGACAAGCCTGTAACTGGCGACCATTGATAAGTGTAACCCGATGGATTAGCAGTCAATGCAACGATTTCTCCTGGTTGTACCAAAACCTTACTTGCCGTTGCACTTGCAATTATTCCTGAAACATCATTATAATCAACCCAAATGGAATCCTTAAAGTTACAACCCATTCCATCACTTATATCTAAATAAACGTATTGACTAAAATTGAGATTAATCGTTGCCGTTGATAAGGTATCTGAACCATTTATTATCGAACTCGGACTCCATAGGTACGAATAACTGATTTCTGGAATTATGCTGATGGAGCTTACATTAATTGGGTCACCCGCACATATGGATATTGTATCGTTCAATTCAATACCTTGACTTACAATATAAACATTCACTGTATCAAAGTTCTTGCAATTGCTATTGCCTACTTCAACAAAATAACTCTGGCTGGTTAATGGATTTACAGTGATTACGGAATCTGACGGAAATCCATTTAAAGTATCACTAAAGGCTGAATTTGATGACCATATAAAATAAGTCGCTTCGCCAAAACTGTTTACCGTAAGCAACGAACTTGTTGGGTAACAGTTGAAAATATCTGGATTAACATCCAACTGCACTCCAGGTTGAATGGAAATATTAATCTGAGTAGTATCCGCTTGTAAGCAAACCGAATCTGTAACAATTAATAATATGGTATAATTTCCGACTTGATTATAGACAAGATCTGGCTCAAATTCATAGGATATTTGTCCATTTCCAAAATCCCAATAGTAGGTATCTGACGAGGACGTTACAGAAGTATTTTGGATTTGCAGTTGAGCATATTGACATACGATGGTATCGAGAATTTTAAAATCAGCTTTTGTAGATGTTTGAAAATCAAATTTGAAAACCACATTGTTACAATTACCACTTAAGTTTGCATTCGACCAAGCGCCAGCTGTTGTTGGAAAATCACTATTTCCACCGCATCCACCACAAACACTTTGGTACACAACCCCATTTCGGTCAAATCTGGAAGTTCCGCCATCTACGTGTTCACCAGATATTCCGCCTCCCATGTAGGTTCCATATTTCATACTCGCGAAGTTTCTGTCCAACACAAATAAATGAAAATCAGGACTATTTGAAGAAATAATTTGTAATGCAGAATCAGTTGTTGGGTAGCCTGTTAAAGGCGAACTACTCGGAACCAATTTACTACCCCATCCTGAAACAAAAATATCACCACATCTATCTACCAAAAATGCTGAAGGAGACATCATTATTGTTGAATTCGATTTACCATATACTGTAGATCTTTCCATTACCGTTAAATCGGCATTTAATTTTGCAATAAAATTGTTGCTATTTAAGATGGAATAATTGGCATTGCTCACTGGAAAAGTTCCTCCACGAGATTGACCGGTGACAAAAACTTTATCGTTTCTATCTATTTCTACGAAATATACTTGGTCATAATCAGAGGTTCCAATATATGTTACTCCCGACAAAACTGCACCTGATGGATTTAATTTACCCACAAAGCCATCTGCTTTTCCACCAAAATAAGTAGGAGAATATTTTCCCGCTGTATTTGGCAAATTATCAGATGAGGTGCCGCCGGCAAAAACTATATTCGAGGAAGAGTCAACTTTAATAGAATAAACTGCATCATTCTTATTTCCACCAAAATAAGTGGCAAATTGTAAAGTAGATAAATCATTGGAAAGTCTAAAAATCAAACCGTCTTGTTGTCCTCCATTTGCTGCTTGGATTGGATTTAATGTTGTAATATCAATTGATCTTGTACAAGAGCCAACCAGACAATTTCCTAGGTTATCTAGCATGATTTCACCTCTAAACTGGTCACCATAATTTGTCGTTAAGGAATCATATGCAGCAGCGGTATTGTATGATCCTCCCGAAATATTATAACTTATTCCATCGTTTCCGCTACCACCGAAATAGGTAGACGCCATTAAGCTCTGCCCGTCTGAGCTGATTTTTACCACATAAATGTCGGAACCTACACTTTGGAAATAAACTCCATTATATTCAAAATTTGAATTTGGGTTTCCACCGTTGTGCGAATTCTGATAACCGTTTACAATTGGAAAGTCAATACTCGATGTGGATCCATAAACGTAAAGATTATTTTGTGCGTCACAGATCATACTCTGCGCAGTTTCAGTGCCAAAATTATCAGTACCACCGCCCAAAAAAGTAGTCCAAAGCATCTGTGTTCCCAAGGCATTGTATTTCGAAATAAACACATCAGTTATGCCAGTAGCAGCTGAACTTGGCCCTGTAAAATTCCCAACAGAATCAAAAACACCAGAATTAGGTATTGTTGGGTAAGCATTTCCATAAACCATTCCTCCAGAATAAGCAGTGCCGTCATAACCGTAAGTGGCTGTCATTCCAAAATTATCCGTTACTGAACCTGAATATGTTGCAAAAATTAATTCTGGATCAATTATTAAAGGTAGGTTTTTATTATAATTTCCAATTTTGATGCGAACGGTAGTCTTTTCGATTTGAAATTGACTGGATATTTCTTTGAATTTACCATTAACAACTTGATAAACATATGGCTTCTCTTCAAGGATTAATCCTAATTCTGTAGTGATAATTAAATTTCCTTTTCGATCAATTTTCAATGATTTCTGTCCCGCATACTCGATTAATATTTGGTTTGGGTCTGCATTTGGCGCCACATGAAATTCATATTTCATTTTAGCAGCAGTTTGGATAATTTGAAGATCAATACCGCTGTATAATTCCTTCAAGCGGGCTTTATGGAAGGAGTGCACATTGTTGGCCCATTTTGATTCCTTGTTACCTAAGAAATAATTGTAATAATGAACAGAAGGATTGTCTTTTTGAATTTCAGTTACTTCATTTGAGCCGATAAAATTCGCTTGAACAATTGTCTGCCGATATCTCTCTGAATTTGGCACATCGGTTGAAAAATTTGCATGCTGCGCTTGGTATGCACTAAAATCTTGTAAATGAAACAATAACTTATGCTGCTGCACCCACAAATTCCCTCCAGAAAATTTACTTTGAAATAATATCTGCTCATCCCATTGCCCCTTATTTTCAATTAACATTTTGTGTTTGTCCAGATTATAATCTATTTCTTGGGCATGCGTTGAGTTAGCAAAGAGAAAGAGGCAAGATGAAAGAAGTAAAAAAAAGTTATTTTTCATAATCTGAACCTAAATTACTGAAAGTTATAAGACAGACGAAATAATCTGTCAAACAGTTGTACTAATTTGACGAAATAATTCAAAGACTTCTCCGCAAAATAAGGGCCTAATGCGAAGAAAAAAGCTATTTTTATGGCAACAATAAAAACTATGGAGAATAGAATTAACGAACTTTTTAATATTCAATATCCAATTGTACAAGCTGGAATGATATGGTGTTCTGGTTGGAAGCTAGCCTCGGCAGTTTCTAAGGCGGGGGGATTGGGCGTTATCGGCTCGGGCTCCATGTATCCAGAGGTATTAGAAGAACATATTATCAAATATAAAAAATCAACTAACAAACCTTTTGCGGTAAATTTACCTTTACTTTATTCAGATATCGACAAACACGTTGCAACAATAATTAAACACAAAGTCCCCATTGTATTTACCTCGGCGGGGAATCCGAAAACTTGGACAGAAATCCTTAAAAAGGAGGGGATTATTGTTGTGCATGTTGTATCAAGTGTGAAATTTGCTCTCAAAGCGGAAGAAGCCGGAGTTGATGCTATAGTTGCGGAGGGATTTGAAGCCGGAGGTCATAATGGACGTGACGAAACAACCACTTTTTGTTTGATTCCTATGGTTTGTGCTGCCGTGAAAATTCCCGTTATAGCAGCCGGAGGAATAGGAACTGGTAGGGGAATGCTTGCTGCAATGGTACTTGGAGCCGACGCTGTTCAAATTGGAAGTAGATTCGTCGCGACCTATGAATCAAGCGCTCATAAGAATTTCAAGAATGCCGTTTTAAGGGCTAAAGAAGGAGATACGCTACTCACATTAAAAGAGCTGACACCTGTTCGATTGATAAAAAATAAGTTTTATAGAGAAATCGAATCGGCCTACGAAAGAGATGCCTCAAAAGAAGAACTCCAAAATCTTCTTGGCCGTGGAAGAGCCAAAAAAGGTATGTTTGAGGGTGAACTTGAAGAAGGTGAACTTGAAATAGGCCAAGTTTCTGGTATGATTAATGAAATAAAGCCCGCTGGAGAAGTATTAATTGAAATTATTACAGAACTCAGATTGGTCTCCATAGAATATAAAAATCCAAAATACAACTTTTAATGATTGACTTTGAACGATTTACCTTAAAAAATGGATTACGCGTTTTATTTCATCAAGACCTTACAACGCCAATGGCAGTAGTAAATACACTCTACGATGTGGGAGCTCGGGACGAAAATGAAAATAAAACTGGTTTCGCTCACTTATTTGAACACCTTATGTTTGGTGGTTCAATTCATATTCCCGACTTCGACGCTCCGTTGCAAAATGCTGGAGGAGAAAGCAATGCATTCACATCTAATGATTTAACAAACTACTACAATGTTCTGCCAAAAGAAAATATTGAAACGGCTTTGTGGTTGGAAAGCGATAGAATGTTATCGCTCGCCTTTACTCCTAAAAGTTTGGAAGTTCAACGTAATGTTGTTATTGAGGAATTCAAACAACGCTATTTAAATCAACCTTATGGTGATGTTTGGCTTGAACTTCGACCTTTAGCATATGAAGTCCATCCATACAAATGGGCAACGATAGGGAAAAATATTCAGCACATTCAAGATGCGACAATGGAAGATGTTCGCGTATTCTTCAAAAAACATTATCATCCTGCAAATGCCGTATTGTGCATAGCTGGTAATTTTGAATTAGAAGAAGTCAAAATGTTAGTTGAAAAATATTATGGTGAAATTCCTGCTCAAGAAAAAAATGTTCGTATGCTGAACAAAGAACCTGAACAGACGATTTTCAAAGAAAAAACCATTTATAGAAAAGTTCCGGCGGATGCTTTCTATTTTGCTTTCAAAATGCCCGAAAGGAAAAATCCTGAATATTATATTGTTGACGCACTCAGTGACGCACTCGGCAGAGAAAAGTCATCACGCTTGTTCGTGGAGCTGAAAAAGGAAAAGAAACTTTGTTCAGAAATTCAAGCTTACATTACTGGGAATACAGATGAAGGACTTTTAGTAATATCTGGGAAATTACACAACGGAGTCAATTTCACTGATTTTGAAAAAGCCCTTTGGGCATGTATAGGTGATTTTTCGAAATCATTTATGTCCGACGATGAAATGATCAAACTGGTCAACAAAATCCGAACTTCAAAAGAGTTTCAAGAACAAGGCTTACTAAATCGAGCTATGAATTTAAGCTTCTTTGAACTTCTTGGTGATGCGAATGGTATCAACGAAGAACTGGAGATTTACCAAAAAATAACCGTTCATGACATTCAAGAAATTGCAAAAAGAATTTTAAAACAAACGAATTGCACTCTATTGAGAGTAATTGCTGATAACAATGAGACAAATGGATAGATATATAGCCCCTCCTCTTAACCCAATAGAATCAATAGATTTCATTAACCCGAAGGTTTTTGATATCAACCCAAATGTTAAACTTATTTTCATGTCAGAAGTTCCAAATGAAACTTCTCGTGTTGATTTGTATTTTGATGCTGGCACCATAAAGGGTGAAAAAGGAACAGCTTCATTTGTTAACGGTTTACTTTTATCCGGCAATGAGGAAATATCCTCCACGCAAATAAGCCATCAAATGGACTTACTCGGAGGATTTTTCGAAAGTGGAATAACTTCTGAAGGTGCTGTTATAAGTGTTTATGCATTGCGTGAAAATATGCCCGCACTTCTTCAGCTTATTAAAAAATCTATCTCAGAAATGAACTGCTCGGCTAAAGAGGTGGAAGAATTAGTTCAAGATAAGAAGCAGAGATTCCAAGTTAATCTGCAAAAAACAAGATTTTTAGCACAACGTGCATTTCAACATAATTTATTCTTTTCTCATCCTGATTATGCCAAAGTCGTAGAGGAAGATTACTACGAAAATGTTGAACCAATTAAACTCAAACGGTTTTTCAACGATAACTATTTACACGGTTTAACTAAAGTGGCTGTGGTTGGCAATTTTAGTCAAGATTTTGTCGATGAAATCATTGACCTTTTCGGCGAATGGGCCAAAGAGCCAAGTTGTGAATACGCGCGTGATTTTAAAAATAGAGTTGGATTATATGCTGTTGAAAAGTCAGACGCAATGCAAGCAGCAATTCGAGTTGGAAAAATATTATTTAATAAAACGCACCCAGACTATAATGATTTTCAAATTTTAAATACGATAATTGGCGACTATTTTGGCAGCCGATTGATGACTAATATTCGTGAAGACAAGGGGTATACATATGGAATTGGTTCTATGGTTGCCGAATTTAATAATTTTGGGTATTTCATGATCGCAACTGAAGTTGGAAAAGAATTTAAAGATGCGACTCTAAAAGAAATTAAATACGAAATCAACCGCTTACAAGCGGAATTAGTACCTCAGAGAGAATTGGATGTGATAAAAAATTACTTGTTGGGACAACTCTTGAAAAGTGCCGATGGACCGTATTCCATGATAGACCTATATTTGAATGCAGAAATTCACGATATGAGCTTGGAATTCTATAACGAGAGTATAAAAAGTATTCGTGAAATCACGCCGGAACGGATACAAGAACTTGCAAAGAAATATTTGTCATGGGATGAAATGACAATTGTTACTGCAGGCTGAGGAAAATATAGGATTTTAGCAACCTATTTGAATACATTTCGTTTATACTAATAATGGATTTTCTTCGTTTAGTTCATATGAATCGAATTGTTCTAATTGCATTTCTTTATTTCCTTTTTGGAAATGAATGCCTGCTCGCTAACAATCAGTCATTTAACAATAAAATGTTTTTGCCGCCTCCGATTTGGTCTTGTATCCAAACGGTTGGTAACGATATTGTGCTTAATTGGCAACAAGTCCCGGATCCTGGAGGAAATTTTGTGTCTTACGAGGTTCATTCTCTTGAAGATGGTTTTATAGCTAGTATTACAAACATAGTAATCACAACTTTCACCCATACTGGTGTATCTTCAGTTAAGAACTACTTTATCTCTGTTATCGATAATATTAGTGGAGCAACGAATAGTACCACTTTAAAAAATATCGTGCTTTCCTTAAATAATCCAAGTAATGGCACAGCCATATTGAGTTGGAATACTTCTGGCTACCCCTTATCTAACCCATCAGCAAAACCCGTAAGGATAGAAATAGAATTCCCAGTGGGAAATTGGACCATACGCGATAGTGTTTCCTCAACCACCACATTTTACAGAGATACGATAGATATTTGTCAAGCATTTTTGAATTATAGAATTGTTCATCCCGGAAATGGCTGCGATTTTACGTCGAACGCTATTGGTGATCTTTTTGAAGACAAAATTACACCGGATATACCAGTAATATCGAATACTACCATTGATACGAACACAGGAAATATTAATTTGACTTGGAATTTAAACGGCCAATCCGACACCTATGGTTATGTAGTTTATTTGATGGACGCAAGTGGTTTTTTGATTGAAATCGATACGGTTTGGGGACAAGCCAATACAACTTATAATTATTTTGAAAATACGGCAAATGGGCCATTGAGTTATTCCATCGCAGCCTTCGATAGTTGTTTTACAACATCTATTCCTGCTACATATCAAACCTCGGCTAAGGCAGATGTACATTCAACATCTTTTCTATCTGGCATTTACAATGAATGTGGTTCTGTTGGCGCTCTGTATTGGACGGATTACGAAGGATGGGATATCGACCATTTTGAAGTTTTTTACCACGACAATACTACCGGCTGGATTAGCATACCTAACATTCAAGGCAACCAGCATAGTATTCTATTAACCAATACAGCAACTTATGAATTTGTAGTTCAAGCGCATCATGCAGATGGTCGAAGCACATTTTCCAATATTATTGAGCTTACAGCGACGGCATCAGCTCCTCCAGCTATAAATTATATTGCAACAGCTAGTGTAATCGGCCAAAAAGTTCATCTTAAGCATTTTGTTGACACATCTGGAAACGTCTCTGCCATCGCTTTCGAATGGTTGCAAAAAGATGGTATATTTAAAGAAGTAGGTCGTGTTCCAGTATTCTTGCCATTCACAACATTTATCCATGATGATGCCAATGTAGAACAGCTAAATACATATCGCGCTGTAATAATAGACAGTTGCGGAAATCAAACCATTATTTCTGATACCGTGCAAACTACTGTTTTAAATATCATTGGTGATTCCATTAATTTAACAAATACCCTAAATTGGTCTCCATATATAGGTTTTGATGGACCAATTATTGATTGCGAAATTTATCGATCAATTGATGGTGTGATAGATATTATTCCACTCGCGAATGTTGGTCCTTTTACCTATCAATATACGGATTATGTTAGCGAAGAATATGTTAGAAACGCACTTTGTTACTTTATTGTTGCGATAGAGGGAATCAATTCATATGGTTTTTCTGAAACAGCGAATAGTAATCGTAGGTGTTCTGAATTTCCACCAAAAGTCTTTATCCCAAATGCATTCACCCCTGGCGGATTTAATCCCGTTTTTAGGCCCGTTTACTCTTATATGAAATTTCCAGATTTCTATATGAAGATTATTGATCGCTGGGGACAAGTAATTCATGAAACCGATGATCCATTAACGGGTTGGAACGGAAACATTTTAAATGGGAGTGAACAAGCTCCAAACGATATGTACCGGTACATAATCCTATTTTATGGAATAGATGATTTAGAGACGGTCTATACGGGTCATTTCTCACTTATCCGATAATTCTATCTTTGTACAGTGAAAAAAATTCTAATTATCCAAACTGCATTCTTAGGCGATGTTATACTCGCTACTCCAATTGCTGAAAATCTTAAAGCCAATTTTCTCAATATTGAAATTCACTATGTGGTAAAAAAAGGGAATGAATCACTTTTATCGAACCATAAGTATATCGACAAAGTTTGGGTCTTTGATAAGAAAAATGGGAAGTTTAAAAACATACTACAACTTGCGAAAAATTTAAGAAAAGAAAAATTCGATTTAGTGCTGAATCTTCATCGCTTCGCTAGCTCAGGAATCATTGCTGCACTGGCAGGAGGTAAAAAGCTTTTTGGCTTTAAAAAGAACCCAATGTCATTTATGTATACCAAAAGCTACATTCATGAAATTGGCAATGGCGATCATGAAGTCGACCGAAACCTTTCGTTGTTGTCTTCCTTAAATTTAAAAGATTTCGTTAAAAGGCCTTCCTTATTTCCGTCAGATTCAGACCAGGAGAAAATTTCAGAATATCAGTCAAAACCCTATTATTGTATTGCACCAGCAAGCGTTTGGGCAACAAAACAGCTGCCAAAGGAAAAATGGATTGACTTGATTAAATTACTCAGTCTTCGGAGCCAAGTTTATGTACTCGGAAGTCCTGCCGACAAACCATTTTGTAATGAATTAAGAGATCGCTCAAAGACCAATGCTATAAATTTAGCCGGAAAGCTGAGCTTGCTTCAATCTGCAGCCTTAATGAAAGATGCTGAAAGAAACTTTGTAAATGATTCAGGTCCTTTACACTTGGCTTCTTCTGTTAATGCAAGAGTTACCGCATTTTTCTGTTCAACTATTCCCGCTTTCGGATTCGGTCCGCTGTCAGATGATTCAGAAATAAGAGAAACAAAGGAAAAATTGGACTGTCGACCATGCGGTTTACATGGATATTCTGCTTGCCCCAAAGGACATTTCAAGTGTGGAGAGATTTCTTTAAAGGATATTTAAAGTTTTTTCAACATGTTAAAATCTTCCATTAAAAACCCATTACCGATATCAATGTCTTCTTCTTTCAGAGTTTTGAATCCACAGTGCTTGTAAAATTTATATGCGTCATTAAAACGGTTCACATTTAGATGAAGCCCATTCATGTTTTTCTTCCGTGCAATTTCTTCTATTTTATCAAGCATATATTTCCCTATCCCTTTGCCCTGATAAACTGGCTTGAGATATAATTTGTGAATTCTCAAAAGACCTGCTTCTGGATAGTTTTTCTCTATACCAACAAAGCCAATTTTAACATTTCCGTCTTTTAGAAAATAAAACTGGTGGCCCTGTTTCATCTGATCCATTAATGTTTTAGGATTGTACATCCAATCTAACATATATTCGATCTGTTCCGGAGATAAAATTTCCTGAAATGTAATTGGCCAGATTTCCCGAGCTAAAATTGATAGCTCATTCATTTCACTTTCATCTGCCTCTATAAATTGAATATAACCTGAAACTTCCATACATTTATAATCAAAGACGAATGCAAAGTTAAATCTTTAAAACAGTCAATGGTAAAAATAATAATTGTATTTATTTCTATTTATCATTTGTATTAAAAAACGATTTATCGGAGGGACAGCGAGGTTTCTTAAAAACATTACAAACCTAAATTGGTGTTATTCTCAACCTTTCTCCTGATAATTCTCGATTTTACAGATAAACTATTTAAAACAAAAAAAGGCTGAATCAAATTTGATTCAGCCTTTTTTTGTTTTACTATTTACTTATTGTTTAATAAACACTTTCTTGATTGAACCAAACTCCGTGCTAAGTTCCAAAATGTACGTTCCTCTTTCGAAATTCACTGTGCTCAAATTAAGTTTATTTGTTGAACCTAACATAAGCTCTTTCGCGATTACTCTTCCGTTCAAATCTAAAACTTTATATTCCAAAATTCCAAAAGAATTAGATTCTACATTTAATACATCTATTGTTGGATTTGGATATACTTCAACATATGATGATAAGTTAATGTTTTCTATACCTGTTTGATCTACACTGATACAATCTGTTGTATCCTTACATCCATTGATTGTAATAACACAAGCGTATGCACCTGTTAACGTAATTGGTGTGTACGAAGGGTTAATTGCTCCTGCAATACTCGTCAATTGCGGACATTTAATCCATTTATAAATTGCACCTGTCTGAGTTGGGACAGAAAGTGTCGATCCTGTTTGAGTTACAGTTGTATTAAACACTTGATATGATGCTGTTAGAGTAATAACGCTATCACAACCAGCTGCATTCAAAATTGTTCTTGTGTATGTTCCGGGAGACGAAATGGTTTGATTGCCAAAAGCTAATGTTCCCCCTTGACAGAACGATTGAGAAATTGGGGCGCTTGATGCAGATATTTGAACCAACATCAATGAAATTGTTGAATCACAACCTGCTGAATTTGGAATAACTCTAGAATAATTACCCGGACTCGTCAAAGTTTGTGTGCCAAATGTATACGAACCTGCAGGACAAATACCCGCACTAATTGAGGCTGACGTTGGTAAATAATTAGCCAATGTCAAAGTAATAATGCTGTCGCACCCTCCAGCCGAAGGCAGTGTATCAAAATAAGTACCCGCAGCTGTTAAAGTCTGACCACCAAATGAATAACTCGTACCTGGACAAAAACCTCCTGAAACCGCAGTGTTCAAAGCACTAACCAAAGTCACAGAAACAGAATCAGTAAAAGTACAAGTCGCTAAATTAACAGTAATTATTGCAGTTGAAGCGGCTGTTGGCGTGTATGAATATGTGGAAGTTGGACCATTTTGCATTACAGTTCCATCGATATTGAAGCTATAATTGCTAAAAATTGTTGATGTCGACAAGTTCAATGCCGTTGCGGAACAAATTGTGCCATTTGTGGCATTTGAATTCAAATTAATACCAGAAGATACAACCGCGTCAATCATGAATACGCCATACGCTTGAGAAGTAAAGAAACCGCCACCGAATGTATTAAAACCACAGTATTTATTCGGCAAAACGATGAAGGCGTCTTGAGTTGCTAGTGGAAAATATCCAGTTGTAGCGTTAGCATTTTGTCTAAGCCCATAATAAACGGAATCACCAGATACGTCAATAGATCCATTTATAAAGGTTAGTTCCACAGGTTGACCTATATCTGCGGCTAGAATTGTATAAGTAGCTGTAGAATCAATAATTACACCTGATGAATTCAATAAAACACCTTTAATTGTATTTCCAGTTACAGCAGTTCCTGTTGCTATATTTGGCCGAACTTTTTTGACATACATTTCCTGAGTTGAAGGCATCACCAATAGATTTGCAAAAATACCAGAACCCGTATTGTAACCTAATCCACCAGTAATAGTATTGCCTGCTGAATAACCGACTGTATCACAATAGATGTTTTGATTGGCAACTATAGCGTCATTGCTCGTTTGTTGATCTGAGGGAACAGACACTGTTAATGTTTGAGCTCCCGTACTTGTTTTTGGAACAGCTGAAAATGTCAAGTTGGCATCCGCACCTGGAGCAATAGTAGCAATAGTTTGTGTTGTTACAAATGGATTTGCCCCAGCTATAGTCAAAGTAACTACTTTATTCGTTAAAGTTGCACTTGATGAATTGCGTATTGTTGTATAAACGCTTTGCGTATTACCAAAAAATAAGTTGTCCTTGCCTTTACCAGCTGTAACGCCCATTACCGCCAGATTGTTTGTATATGGATTAGGAAAACGGAAACGGATTTCTGGACGGAAACTAGAACTTCCAGTTAAAACCGCTGGAGGAGTTGTTGTCGCAGAAGCTAAAACTTTAATCCCACCAGGAATTATATTATTACAATTCACGGAAGTCGCAGTTGTTGAAAAAGTAGTTCCTAGATAGTCGTATGCTATATATAATCCACCTCCTGTGTAAGCAAAAGTGGATGAAAAAACAACATCCGCAGGTCCAATTGCCGCAGGCAAGGTGATTGTGCCGTTGTACACACTTGTCATTGTGCCTATTGCTGTCGTCCATGTAGTTGACTTAAGATTCGTTGCATCCGCAGTATTCTCTATATAAAATTGAATATTTCCAGCAGCGGCAACATCAGGAGCTGTACTTATGGAAAATCCCAGACCATTTAAAGTCGTTCCAACTGGAATTCCAGTTAGTTCTGAAGCAGGGATAATCAAATGTGCGCGAATTGTGGTATGCGCGGTAGTTCCATTAGGAGCTCTCAATGTCGAGGTTGCTGCAGTTGCAGCAGGGGCGGGGACAATTAAGTTCACCTGAGAAAAAAGTGAAGTTGTACAGAGTACAAACCCGAGAAGCGTTGTAATTTTTTTCATAGTTGTTTTCATTAATATGGACACTAAATTAAGGAAAAAATAGATAGATCTTCTTTTTTTAACAAATCAGGCTTCTTTTTTTAACCAAAAACTATTTGACTCATAAAAAAAGCCCAGCAAAACTGGGCTTTTTGATATTCTTATATTTCGATTTTCCTATCCTCCAAAATCATCAAAACGTACGTTTTCAGCAGGAACTCCCCACTGATCACACATACTAATAACCGCTTGATTCATCATTGGTGGTCCGCAAAAATAGAATTCAATATCTTCCGGATTTTCGTGTTTTGACAAGTATTGGTCAATAACCGCTTGATGAACGAATCCCACAAATCCATCACCATTTGGATCATCCATATCCTTTTTCGCTACCCAGTTATCTTCAGGTATAGCGTTAGATAAAACCATATAGAATTTAAAATTCGGGAAATCTTTCTCTAAAGCTCGGAAATAGTGGATGTAGAATAACTCTGCTCTTGAGCGACCACCGTACCAATACGTGACTTTACGATTCGTTTTGATGGTTTTGAACAACTCGTATAGATGCGAACGCATTGGTGCCATTCCGGCACCACCGCCAACATAAAGCATTTCTGCATCCGACTCATTAATGAAAAATTCTCCATACGGTCCCGAAACAAGGACTTCGTCACCCACTTTACAATTAAATATATAAGAAGACGCTATCCCTGGATTTACATTCATCCAGCGGTTGGCGTTTCTATCAAACGGCGGTGCAGCGACACGTACATTCAACATAATACGACGACCCTCGGCAGGGTATGAAGCCATTGAATAAGCTCGAACGACTTCTTCATCATTTTTCATCACCAAATCCAACATACGGAAAGGACCGTCCGCCCACTCTTGAACGAATTTGTTCGGTTCTCCCGGATGATCATCTGGATGAGCTGAAATATCCATTTCAGAAAACTTTACGATACATTTCGGAATTTTAATTTGGATGTATCCACCTGCTTTATAATCCATATCTTCTGGAATCTCAACTATGAATTCTTTGATATAAGTTGCAACGTTGAAGTTAGAAACCACTGTAGCTTGCCATTCTTTAATACCAAGAACCCCTTCCTCAACTTCGATATGCATGTCTTCTTTAACCTTCACTTGGCAACCTAGACGCCAGTGGGCAGCAATTTCCTTACGTGAAAAATGTGGTTCTTCCGTTGGAAGGATTCCCCCTCCTCCAGATTCAACGATACATTTACATTGCACACAAGTTCCACCTCCACCGCAAGCGGAAGGCAAGTAAATACCGTTATTTCCTAATGTTGAAAGCAATGTTCCACCACCGTCAACTTCGATAATTGTCTCGTTATTGATTGTTATTTTAATTTTTCCCTTTGGAGAAAGTTTAGCCTTAGCAAATAATAACATTGCTGTTAAGGTCAATACAACGAACAAGAATGCAACAATTGTTATTACTAATGTCAATCCCATAATTATTTGTTTAAATCGTTTTTAATTTGGCTTGTCGCTACTGGTGCAGAAGGCTTTACTTCCTCGTTACCGTATTTAATTCCACTGAAACTCATGAAAGCGATACCCATCAAACCTGTTATTATAAATGTAATACCTAATCCTCTCAATGGAGCTGGAACATTTGAGTATCTAATTTTTTCACGAATGGCTGCAATGGCCACTATAGCTATAAACCAACCTATTCCGGAACCCAAGGAGAACGCTGTTGCGTCAAGAATCGTCGAATATTGACGATCTTGCATGAACAAAGCTCCACCTAAAATAGAACAGTTTACAGCAATCAAGGGCAAGAAGATTCCCAGAGCTCCGTAGAGCGCCGGAGCAAATTTCTCTACTAACATCTCAACCAACTGAACGATGGAAGCTACAACCGCGATGAACATAATGAACGAAAGGAAACTTAAATCCATTGTTGCATATTCGGGACCCATCCATGCGAGAGCACCATCCTTTAGAAGGTAGTTCTCAAGAAGGTAATTGACAGGAACTGTTACAACTAATACGAAAATAACAGCTGCACCTAATCCTACAGCCGTTTTTACCGTTTTAGAAACTGCCAGGTAAGAACACATTCCTAAAAAATAGGCAAAAATCATATTCTCTGAGAATATGGCTTTTACAAAAATATCTAATGTACTTTCCATTTTTACTTCTTTTAATGTGCTTCGATTAATGTTTTATTTCTTGAACGTTGAACCCATATAATAATCCCAACAATAATCAAAGCCATTGGAGGCAAAATCATCATATTGTTGTTCATGTAACCCATGGCATACAAACCTGTTCCTAATGGATTGCCCTCAGTTGGGATTGGACTTCCAAAAATTGGAATTCCTAATAATGAACCTGAACCAAATAATTCCCTGAATACCGCTACTAAAATTAACAAGCCAGCGTAACCCAAACCATTTCCAAATCCGTCTAATACAGATGGCCAAGGTTTATTTGCCATAGCAAATGCCTCAAAACGTCCCATAATTATACAGTTTGTAATAATCAATCCAACGAATACAGATAATTTTTCTGATACGTCAGGCATAAAAGCTTTGAGAACTTCATTCACAATTATGACTAAAGACGCCGCAATTACTAATTGAACAATAATTCTAATTTTAGAAGGAATGTAGTTTCTTAGAGCGGATATCAATAAGTTACCCATTACGGTTACGAAAATTACAGACAATCCCATTACAACTCCTTGCATTACTTGTACAGTAATTGCTAATGCGGAGCATATTCCTAGAACTTGAACAGTGACAGGGTTATTATCTGTCAATGGATCTGTGATTAGTTTCCTGTTCTTTTTGGAGAACAAGGGTTCAATCGGAGCTTTTATTTTTTCTACTACTTCACTCATAACTCAATTCGTTATTTCAATGTTTTAAAATAAGTGGAATAAACAGCCAAACTTCTGTTCGCCATTTCCTCTACTCCTTTCGAAGTAATTGTGCCACCTGTAATACCATCAATTTTTTTCGGTTTTGCACCAGAACCATCTTTTACGATTTCAAATTTGGTGTAATCGCCATTTTCATCTACTATCGTTTCATCAATCCATCTGTCCTTAAAGAACTGCTGCGTGATTTCTGCTCCCAAACCCGGTGTTTCACCTTTGTGTCCAAAAGAAACACCAATAATAGTGTTCATATCATCACCAAGACTCACATTTCCCCATATTGGGCCCCATAAACCTTTCCCAACAACTGGCATGATATATACCGTATTGCCATCTTTTTTACCAACGTACAAGGGATATTTTCGATCTTGTTTATTGATTGTTTTATCTTTAAAATCCTTTTGGATATCAATTTTAAAAGCTTCCTTACCATTGGCGATTACTTTGCCGTCGGCAGATAGAATCAAGGCATCGTCTTCATTGATGTATTTTCCAAAAGTCTCCTCAGCATTTTTACGTGAAATTTTGTTACCTTCTTCTATCGGAAGCATGGCCTTCAGAATGTCCATTTTCTTTTTCACTTCTTCATTCTGAACCTGTTTGTCTTTTAATCCCATGGAAAGGAGAGCCAATACTGTACCGACAACTACCACTAAAACAATTGCAAATCCGAAGGTATATCCGTCACTTTCTTTATTGAGTGCCATAATTATGCTGTTTTTAATCGTTTAAGTCTTCTGTTTATATTTCCTTGAACGACATAGTGATCAATTATTGGAGCCATAATATTCATAAATAGTATGGACAACATTACTCCTTCTGGATATGCCGGATTTAATACTCGAATCATTATAGCAACAACACCACCGAAAAGACCGTACCAAACTTTTCCAACGGAGGTTTGTGCTGCAGTAACAGGATCAGTTGCCATGAAAACAGCACCAAAGGCGAAGCTGCCGATTACAAGGTGATAATATGCTGGTAATTCTAAAAATTCGTTTCCACCAATAAGATTGAGGATTCCCCCCATTAATAAACCACCAGCAAAGAAAGAAGCGATAATTCTTAGTGAACCGACACCTGTGGCAACCAGAATTGCAGCTCCTATTAAGCATGCAAATGTAGAAGTCTCACCGATCGATCCAGGAATCATTCCCAAGAAAGAATCTGAAAGACTATAGTTATTGGTAAAGGCTCCCAAATTTTCAAAAACAGGTTTGTCGCTCATGAAAGAAGCTAAATCACCTAGGGCTGTTGAACCCGTAAATCCATCAACATTCGCCTCTGTTCCTGCCATCCAAACTTTATCCCCAGACATACTAGTGGGGTAAGCAAAAAACAAAAATGCTCGCGCCGTGAGCGCAATGTTAACGATGTTCATACCTGTTCCTCCAAATATTTCTTTGCCGATTACCACAGCGAAAACAGTTGCTACTGCCACCATCCACAACGGAACATCAACAGGCATTGTCAAAGGAATTAACAATCCTGAGACCAAGAAACCTTCATGTAAAGAGTGGCCTCGCAGCATCCCGAACAAAAACTCAATACCAAGACCCACCGCATAAGAAACAATAATAATTGGAAGGACGGCAACTAAGCCAATTCCAAACTTTGTGCTCATATCAGACCAATAAGGCAAGTCACGCGAACCTGCTTCTGCGACCATCCCCCAATGACCAGTATTATAAATACCAAATAACAAACAAGGCAACAAAGCAACAACCACAGTTATCATTGTTCTCTTCAAATCGACACCATCACGGATGTGCGCTCCCTTTTCTGTAACTAGTTTTGGCGTAAACGCAAAGGTCGCCATTGTTTCAAAAAGTGGATTCCACTTCTCCCACTTGCCACCTTTGACAAAGTTAGGCTCCATTTTATGTAAATAATTTTCTAGAAATTTCATCTTTCGTATTGATTATAGTGTTACATGCACTCCTCTTGGATCAAATCCAGGGCTTGACGAATTTTGTCTTGAATATTTATTTTAGAGGTACATACGTATTCACAAAGAGCAAAATCTTCTGGCGCTACCTCGTATATTCCTAAATTTTCCATGCCATCAATATCATCTGTAATTGCCGCTTTTACGAGTTGCATTGGCAAAATATCAAATGGAAAGACTTTTTCCATTTCACCAGTTACAACAAATCCCCGTTCTTCGCCATTTGTATTTGTGTCAAGAATAAACTTCTTGTTGGGTGTAAGAAAAGTTGGAAACAATCGAGAATTCGAAAATTTGTCGAAACCCAATCCTAACCATCCTTTCGTTAAAAAAAACTTATATTCATTTCCTTCTGGCAAAATTGTAATTTGATTGTTGTAGAAGCCTAAGTAACCTTTAACATTAGCCCTCTCCCCTGTTAACGGATTGCCGTTGATAATTCTTACATTTTCACCGTCAATGTTGTCCTTTACTATTGAAGACAACTCTGCTCCAATAATTGTTCTAGAATATTTACGATTTTTAGCAGAAGAACCCGTAAGATTTACCATTTTAGAGGTGTCAAATTTACCAGTGCGCATCATGCGTCCAATAATCATGACGTCTTGAGCATTTACAACCCAAACATATTCTCCTTTGTTAATTGGGTCAAAGTGGTGAATTTGCGTTCCCACGTTACCCGCCGGATGTTTTCCTGCTATCTTATTAATTTGAACATCTTTGGCTTCCGTAAATACTGAATCGGCAGGGACATTTGCATTTATAGTCAAATGCACTAAACCAGAAGTCAACTTACTTAAGGCCGTCAAACCAGCTTGGAAATTTTCATTTTCTCCACGCAAAACGAAATCGAAATCTGGTGCGAGTGGGGAACTGTCAAACGCCGAAACAAAAATTGCTTTCGGAGACTTACTTGGGTCGGCGACGATATCTATAGGTCGCTGAATGATAAATGGCCAAAGACCAGATTTCAAAAGAAAACTTTTAATCTCTTCCCCGCTTGCATTTTTTGGATCAATTACTCCAGAATCGGCAAAGTTTTGTTGACCGTCAGAGTCTACAATTACCTCTAGAATGAGCCGTTTTTCACCCCGGACGATTTCTCTAACCTTACCACTGATAGGTGACGCAAACTTTATAGTTTCTTGGTATTTATTTTGGAATAAAATATCACCAGCTTTGACTGAATCGCCAGCTTTCACTAGCATTTTTGGGGTCATCCCATGAAAATCAGATGGTCTAATTGAAACAGATTTGGGCTGTACATATTCTGAAACAACCTTGTTTGCTTCACCTACCAACTTGATATCCAATCCTTTTTTAAGCTTAACTGTCTTGGACATGTCTTAAAGCGTTTTAAATATTGCGCAAAATTAAAAAATTGTTTGCTTGTCCACAATTTTGAATCACTTTAAACAATACTAAAAACGTAGTTTAGACTCATTCTAAATAACTTGATTTATATGAGCACATTTGTTAATTTTCAGAAAAAAATTGCAATTACTAACTATAAAAGCTAAATTCGGAAGAGCAGTAATTGTAAATAGACTATGAATACAGCAATTTCAGAAGGAGTTCAAGTAACTGTTTATACGCAGTTTCGGCCCGATTTATCTCAGGCTGATGACGGTAGGTATTTCTTTAATTACCGAATAGAAATTTTAAATAACAATAACTTTAAGATTCAACTTCTTCATCGCGACTGGTATATTTTTGATTCACTGAAAGAGGCAACCTTTGTGAGTGGAGAGGGCGTAGTTGGTGAACAACCCTATTTGACACCTGGCGAACATTTTGTTTACACTTCCGGGGCTGAGTTAACCTCGGATGTTGGATACGTGAAAGGCTTTTATACTTTTAAAAATCTCGGGACAGATAGTTTCTTTCAGGTTCATGTCCCAATTTTTCAACTAATTACGCCTACAAGACTCAATTAAATCTTTTTCGATTTTAATTTCAATATATAAATCACCATCGCTAGCAATACGCAGAGACTTACGTAAAAAGTAATTTTGCCTTGCCCTCTTTCAAATTGTATTTCTTCCGCCAATCGTCTCTCTCTTTCAGCTAATTTTATCTTAAAAGCAGATTTATTAAGCTGGTTTAACACCTCTGTTTCTTTATCAAATTCTTTAGTGAATTGACTTTTAATTTTTACATTAATCTCCAAATGTTGCATTAAATAATCTAACGCTTTCGGAAAGTCATTTTCAATCTTGGATACATTTGATAATTCCATCAAAGCATCTGCTTGATCTTTTAAAATATTATGCTTTTGGGCCTCATCGCCAGATAATAAAAAATACTTCTTTGCTTTTTCGTAGTTTTTTTCTTCAAGATACAAGCTGGCAATATTATAGTAGCTTTCACATACTAATTTATATTCTCCGCTTTTTTCTCTGTATTCTAAAGACGATTCAAAAAGTTCAATCGCTTTTTCCACATTACCCTCATAATATTCTGCAATTGCTAAATAATTTTGCGCTCGAGCAATTGTTCCCGGGTCATTGCTGCGGAGAGCAAATTCAGCTCCCTTAGCAAAATTATATCTTGACTTTTCGATTTCTTTGGTGGTACTGTACAATTCTGCTAACTGACTATAATAAGCAGATATTGTTCGGTATTTCTTGGTAGACACTATAAAAGCAATACATTTCTTTAAAATAGTTTCTGCTTTTTCGTATTCTTTTAACTGAATTAAAGAGTTAGCGATTAATGATTCACTTTGGTTTACCTCCATCTTATCACCAATACTTTCCCATACCAATTTAGCACTTTTGTATTGACTTATTGCTTCCCTTTGCATCCCTTTGTAGTAGTACGAATGACCTTTTGCAACTTTTACGTAAGCTATATTTCTGTTGTCCTCAAGACGCTCGAAATATCTTTCACAAAGAAAGAATAATTCTAAGGCCTGATCATATTTTCCCTCTTTATTTAAAATGAATGCAATCACAAATCGTGATGAATTGACGTAAGACTCATTACTCATCAATTCACCTTTTTCTAACATCTTTTTAGCCTCTTTTTTGACTTTTCCAAAATTAATGGATTCCGATTCTAGGCATAAATCAATAATCATTTCAGACTTTATAGACCAATTTGGTTCCAATTGATATTTTTTTAACCTTGAAGAAAAATCTTCCTGTGATAAGGTTGAACTAGCGCTGAATAAGGAAATGAAAAATAAAGCGAATAAGTGTTTCATCTTAGTTAAAGCTCGAATTTGGCACTTGTGTAACAATTGTCTTTGCAAGGATAAGCAACAATGTGTACTTTTGCAACAAAATAAAGCAGATTATGTCAAACGCAATATTCAAAGTCCCAACGGCGATTAACGAACACATAAACAGTTATGCTCCAGGCACGCCTGAAAGAGAAGGGTTGATCAACCAATACAAAAAGATGTATAAACAGGAGCCAATTGAAGTTCCGATGTATATTGGTAATCAAGAAGTTAAGACAAACACTAAAAAAACAATGTCGCCACCACACGATCACCAAAAAGTATTAGGCCATTATAACTTTGGTGATGCGTCCCACGTTCACATGGCAATTGACGCTGCATTAGCTGCAAAGAAGCAATGGTCAAATATGCCTTGGCAAGACAGAGCAGCTATTTTCTTGCGTGCTGCTGATTTATTGGCTGGACCGTACAGATATAAAATGAATGCCGCAACTATGTTGGCGCAATCAAAAAATGTATTTCAATCTGAAATAGATTCAGTTTGTGAATTAATTGATTTCTTACGTTTTAATGTTCAGTACATGACTGAAATCTACGCTCAACAGCCAGGTTCTCAATCAGGTATGTGGAATCGATTAGAATACAGACCACTTGAAGGTTTTGTATTTGCAGTTACTCCATTTAACTTTACGGCAATTGCTGCAAATCTATGCGCTGCTCCTGCCATGATGGGAAATGTGGTTGTTTGGAAACCTGCTGAATCTCAAATGTATTCCGCTCAAGTTATCATGGAAATATTCCAAGAAGCTGGGTTACCTGCCGGTGTAGTAAATATGATTACAGTTGAAGGTCCAGTTGCCGGAGACATTATTTTCAAACACAGAGATTTCGCAGGATTACATTTCACAGGATCAACGGGTGTTTTCCGTCACATGTGGAAAGAAATTGGAATTAACATTGAAAAATATAGAAGTTATCCTCGTGTTGTTGGAGAAACTGGAGGGAAAGACTTTATTGTTGCTCATAACTCAGCTGATGTTCGCGAAGTTGCTACAGCGATTTCAAGAGGCGCTTTTGAATTCCAAGGTCAAAAGTGTTCTGCAGCATCGAGAGGTTATATTCCTCAATCCATTTGGTCAGAAGTTAAACCAATTTTAGTAGAACAAGTGAATTCCTTTAAAATGGGTTCACCTGAAGATCCATCTAACTTCATTAATGCAGTTATTGACGAAAAAGCCTTTGATAAAATTGCAGGATACATCGATGATATCAAAAAACAGCCGGATGCTGAAATAATAGCTGGTGGAAACTACGACAAATCCAAAGGTTATTTTATTGAGCCAACAGTTGTAGTTACTACCAATCCAAAGTTCTGCACCATGTGTGAAGAAATATTTGGACCTGTAATGACTCTATATATCTACGACGATAAAGACTTCGAAGATGTACTTACAATGGTTGACGAAACTTCTGATTATGCCTTAACCGGTTGTGTAATGGCCAAAGACCGATACGTTATTAATCATGTCATGAAAAGATTGGAAAATGCTGCTGGTAATTTCTATATCAACGACAAACCAACTGGTGCTGTTGTTGGTCAGCAACCATTTGGTGGAGCAAGAGGTTCTGGAACGAATGACAAAGCAGGTGCCGCAATGAATTTGCTACGTTGGACATCAGCGAGAACAATTAAAGAAACATTTGTAACGCCTAAGGATTACAAATATCCTTTCTTGGGTTAAGAATAGCGAAAAGTATACTTTTAGAAAACGGAATTTCAGGAATGGGGTTCCGTTTTTTTTATCTAGAAAAAATTGTTTATTAAGAAATTTATTTTATGATGCTGTAAATTTCTAAACACCTAACTATGAAAAATTCAATTCAATTCAATTCAATTCAATAATCAAAATATTTATCGGATTTTATGACAGAAAACAACTATACATTTCCCGTGAGTGAGATTGACCAACAAACTAACGATTTGTTCGAAGTGTCAGGTTATCCAACCAAAATACTAATTTCACCAATAGGTAACTTTATTAAAATTCCATTTGGAGCAGACTGGAAAACTTATATTAAAAATTATACAGGATGCAAAAATATTTAATTTTATTCGAGTAGTTAGCTCTGCCTATTAACCTCAAGAAGCACTCCCTTCAAACTGAAAACTAAAAAAACTAATAACATGAATCCCCTAAAACACCTTTCTCTCATCACCATCCTATCCTTCTACCTCGGAACCGCTTTTTCTCAATCATCAGATAGTTTAAGCGTTTTCCCTAACCCTTTTAGCATTTCGGCAATGGTTCATTTTGAGATTGCTCAATCCGATACGATTTCGTTGACGGTTTACAATATATTCGGAAATACAATGAAGTCATTTTATCAATCGGCTATTTTGCCAAGTGGTATTTATAATGAAACCTTGCTGGGCGATAGTTTGGCGAATGGTATTTATTACGTCAAACTTGATATTGGCACAACAAAAAGTATTACAAAAACTGCAATTAAAATTGATGCAACAGCTAGTGTTGAAGACAATTTAGTTGTCGACAAAATTCATCTTTACCCCAACCCAACAAATGGTTTTCTTTTTATTGAAGGTTTGAAAATTGAGAAGATCAGGATTTTAGGGCTTGATGGGCATGAATTGCTTTCTAGTTCCAGCGCAAATGGCATTGATGTTTCAAATTTAGCATCTGGTCATTATTTTATAGAAGTGAATGGTGGTGCGCGGAAAATGTTTTTGAAAAGATAAACTTTTACTTGGGTTTTTGGCAGGGCAAACGCATTTATAATAGTACCACTTTATCAACAATCAAATAGTTTATAACTATTTGATTTTCAATTAATTAATTATCTTAAAATCGATCAATAGTTCGTATATTTAGCTGATAATCAATTAAATATACGGTTTTGAGTA
>Ga0209390_10002184_pt1 | contig 35222 bp, 24 predicted proteins | sample BON01_FD_187212 | JGI IMG/M metagenome (GOLD analysis project Ga0209390, IMG submission 187212) | Freshwater microbial communities from Lake Bonney liftoff mats and glacier meltwater in Antarctica - BON-01 (SPAdes) (version 2) | ecosystem: Environmental > Aquatic > Freshwater > Ice > Glacier...
CACGTTTCGATTCCAGCGCTTGTGCGCCGGGTGGCCGATTGGTGTTTCAGCTTCTGTTTTCGATTCAGTTTTAGATTCAGTTTTAGATTTCATCCCATCCAAACAGATCGAAAATTACCCAATTAGTCTAGCACAAAATTATCCTACTCAACTTCAATGACTTCTCCTCTCCCGGGAAAAGACCATGGGCGGAGCTCAACGCCGCACGCAAATTCTTCGAGAGCGGTTGCTCGCTCTCCACGTCCCGAGTTTCGGTTGAAGGCGGCCTCCTCCTCACCAAATCTGCCGCCGCTCGACTCCTCGGTGTCAGCCGCACGGAATTCACCAACATCGCGATTGAAGTTCTAGAGGATGGACTCCCCCGCTTCACGGAGCGTCACATCGCACAGGAACGATTTCCCCGCTATGAGAAGATCGCACTGGTTGAATATGCCAATACCGACCGTGCATCGATTGAGGTGAATCAACCTAATCTTCGACTGGCTTCCTAAGATGTCGCTTGTTCTCGATAAGAAAGCGACGACTTGGGCTGCCCAACTGTATATTCGGGGGAAGAAGCAGCGTATTCCACTCTGTATCCCCGTGGCGGGAAAGCGGCCCAAGAGTCTTCGTGATCGAGGCGACGCTGAATTTGAGCGCAGCCGTGCCAAGGCCTTGGTGGCTCATGACGAGAAACAGGCTCTACTGAAGGATCCGATCGAGGCCATTGCAGCGGCAGACCGCTTGGTTGAGCTGACCACTTCTAAACACTCGCGGGTATATTCAGTATTCGAGCTTTTCGATCTTTGGAAAGCGGCAGATCCTGACCGCAGTTCCGGCACGATCGCGAATCAATCGGCATATTACAGGAACTTCTCTGACTTCATGCGTTGCCGGTTTCCAGGGGTTGAGGACGTTCGACTTGTCGACTCTCACATCGTTGCGACCTGGTTTGAGAGTCTGAGGCAGCAGGGAATTAAGAACGAAACCTTCAAAAAATATGCAACCGCACTGAGTGGCGGTTTCCGTATCGCCGCCGCGAAGGCTAATCTGAAGAGCAATCCGTTTAAGTTGGTTGACCGACCAAAATCACACCCGGCCGCGATCGCGCATCGGGTTCCTTTCACGGCAGCTGAAATCGAGAAGATATTCGATGCCTGTGAGTCGGACTCGCTTATTGGCCCGGTCGTGATTTTAGCCGCCAGCACCGCGATGCGCCGAGGGGACTGCTGTTGTTTGGAATGGAGTAGCGTTAACCTGAAGGACGGAATGATCCTGACAAACGCGAGTAAGAATGAAGGCGCACTCTGGATTCCAATTTTCTCGAACTTGCGCAAAGTGCTCGAAGCGCGGCCGAGGAAAGGAAGGTATGTGTTTCCAGAGGTCGCGGCGATCTACCTTGCCGAAAAGGATAACAAAAATTCCCTTCTCCTCGCCCTGAAGAGAATCCTCAAACGGGCGGGGATTGATTACGATGAACGCAATGAGTTCAAGTCTCGCCATCGCCGTCTTCGAGCTCCTTCTCGGGCTGGTTGGCATGCATTTAAGACGATGTTTTGCACCTTGGCCCTGGCGAACAACATGCCGATTGAGTTGCTCCTGAAAATTACGGGGAATAAGGCGGTCGAACTCGTTCGGCAAAACTACAACCGACCGGACATGCTTTCGCTTGCGCGGGTTGCGACTGCGGCAATGCCGCCGGAACTGACGGGAGATAGAAAGGATGGGGCTGCTACTCCTCGCGAAATTGTCTCAGCCATGACCGCCAAAAACTGGCGGGAGTCTCGCGAGTTGCTTCTACGTCTATTACCTTAAGGACGCCCGTTTCCCGTCAACATAGCCGTCAGTTCGCCACTGGCGGTTTTTTTGGGCCTAAAATTCAGGCTGTTTTCAGGCTAAATTCAGGCTATATGTCACCGTTGGCCATGGCTGGCTATGGTTGAACGGCCTGTTCAATGCCCGAGTCTCCTGTTTCGTAACTCGTTCATTAAAAAGCCCCTCCGCGGGGCGAAGGGGCTTAAAAATTGGGTGCAGGGCTTGGATTTGAACCAAGGACCTTCAGGTTATGAGCCTGACGAGCTACCAGACTGCTCCACCCTGCATCAAGGGAAGCCAGAGAAATGGATTTGTGAGAGGTTCTGTCAATAGACTTTTTAAATATTCCTAAATCTGCTCTTGCCTCAGGGGGGGCGGTTCTCTGTCTTCGGCAGCTCTTTCCTCGGAAGGAGACGTTCGTTTCAACTCACACAATAACCATTAGTTCGATCGCAAGGCGGCCCGCTGGCCGACCTGTGTAGCGAAATACATAGATCACCCTCAATATGAGCAATATCACCACTACGGTCCGCGACCTCCTCGACGCTGGTGTCCATTTCGGACACCAAACTAAACGTTGGAATCCCCGGTCCAAGCCGTTCGTTTTCGATCACCGCCAAGGTGTTACGATCATCGATCTCGGTAAAACTTTCGTTAACCTCGTGAAGGCTTGCGACTACTTGACCGACATGGTCGCCAATGGCGGCAATGTGCTCTTCGTCGGCACTAAACGCCAAGCGCAGGAGATCGTGCGCGAAGCAGCTGGCGCGACCAACATGCCTTACTGTGTCGATCGTTGGCTCGGCGGCACTTTGACCAACTTTGCGACGGTCAAGCGCTCCATTGCCAAGTTCAAAAAGTATCAGGCGATGGATCTATCGGGCGAGCTTTCCAAGCTCGGCGGTAAAGAGCAGGCAGCCATCAAACGTGAGATGGTGCGCATGCAAAAGAATTTCGCTGGCATCGCCGAAATGGATGATCTGCCGAAGGCAATGTTCATCGTTGATGTTTCCCACGAGGACATTGCGGTCGCCGAAGGCCTGCGTTGTAAAATCCCAACCATTGGTTTGGTCGATACCAATTCTGACCCTACGGGCGTCACTTACCCGATTCCGGGTAATGATGATGCGGTCAAATCGATCCGAGTGATTCTCGATGCGATTGTAGAAGCCGTGCAGGATGGACTTGGACAACGTGACGCTCGTCGGATCGCCCGTGGTCAAGCTGACCTCAAGGCCGCTACCGCTGCCGTGGCAGCTGCGACGGGTGCGGACAGGGAAGCCCCAGCGGGCGGAGCTGCTGAAGCGGCTGTCGTGCCGGCTACGGAAGGTTCCGACGAGATTGTAATCCCGAGGGCCATTCAGCGTAAGAAAATCGCTGCGCCGAAGGACGGAGATGCCGCCGTTGAAGCAGCTCCGGCCGTTCCGGTCGTCGCCGAAGTGGCTCCGGAGGCATCTCCGGTCGCTCCGGTTGAGGCCGCTCCCAAGGCCGATCCCGTCGAAGAACCAGCAGCTCCAGAGGCACCTGCCGCTGAAGAGAAGAAGGCTGAGTAATTTTCTCCAAAGGGATTAACGAAATGCGCGGCGTTGAATCGTCGGGTATTTCGTGAGAGTCCAGCAAAACCGACAGATAAATTTTAAAAACAATGAGCACTACGATTTCTGCCACGATGGTAAACGACCTGCGCCGCGTCACCGGTGCCGGTCTCATGAAATGTAAAAAAGCCCTCGTCGAGACGGATGGCAACGTTGAGGAAGCGACTACACTTTTGCGTAAGCAGGGGGAAGCTTCTGCAGCGAAGAAATCCGATCGCGATGCGAAGGAAGGCATTATCCAAAGCTACATCCACTTGGGTGGAAAAGTAGGTGTCTTGATCGAGGTGAATTGCGAAACTGATTTCGTAGCTCGCAACGACGACTTCAAAGCGTTTGTGGGCGACCTTTGTCTCCACATTGCGGCCGCGGCCCCAACCGCCGTCAATCGGGACGAGGTTTCAGCTGACTTGGTCGAGAAAGAGCGAGAAATCGCCGCGGCCCAAGCCGCGGGTAAGCCGCCGGTTGCCGTGCAGAAGATCGTCGAAGGCAAGCTGGAGAAATTTTTCGCGCAAAGCGTGCTGATGGATCAGCCATTCGTGAAGAACCCGGATCAAACGATCCGCGAGCTCGTCAATTTGACGATCCAGAAGACCGGCGAGAATATTCAGATCCGCCGCTTCACGCGTTACCAGTTGGGCGCTTAAGCGCACGATTTCCGCGAGTTGAGTCAATTTTCGAAACGCCTCCCGCTCGGGGGGCGTTTTTTTTGGATCGCTCGCGGGGGTGACCATCAAGGCGGGATACCGTTGCGCTCTGCCGTGAGATGGAATCATCTGCTAGCAAATGGAAGTCACACGGGCTCAAATATTGGCGAGAGGACTGAGCAATCGGTGTCCGAACTGCGCGGGCAAAACGCTCTTCAAACCAGACAAGGTTTTTGAACTCAATAAAGTTTGTCCGAAGTGCGGAATGGAGATCGAGCGGGACGAAGGCTTCTTCCTCGGCTCCATGTCACTCAACTATGGCGTGACGATTGTTTTCTTTCTCATTCCAGTGGTCCTGATGTATCTGGTGGGGTGGTTATCGGGGATGGCCGCGAGTATTGTGGCCGGAGCTGGGGCACTCGGCGTGCCAATTTTGTTTTATCGGGCTTCTCGGAGTTGGTGGCTGGCTAATTATTTCGTGTTTTTGCCGCACCAGCTACCGGCCAATCAACGTGAGTTGAGCGAAGGTGAAGATGCTAATACGTAGTCCATTGAGCGAGGATTGGAGTTTTGGAGGCAGCGTTTAGGCCGACTAAGCGCCAAGGAGAGCGGGAGCAAGTTGCCGGCGCTGAGGACCGCGGGCGCAAAAAAACCGGACGTGAGATCACGCGCCCGGTTTTTTGAGGAAGTGGGGGTTCGGGCGGGCGCGATGCCCGTTTCACCTCTCGATGAGTTACCCCTTGGGGAACTTGGTCCAGCGGGCTCCTTTTTGGGAGCTCTTTACGGCGGTTTCGATGAAGTGCATTCCGGCGATGCCGTCGTCGACGGTCGGGAAGTCGTAGCCTGTCTTAGGCGCTTTACGACCGGCGACCGCGTCGGCGATCGCGATGGCGGCGGAGCCATAGATGTTGGCAAACGCTTCGATGAAGCCCTCGGGATGCGCGAATGGCGTGCGGCTCGCGCCCTGAGCGGCGGCGCTTAAATAACGGTTACCCCGGCGATGCGTGACGGGGGGGGCGTCGGCACACTTGAAGGTGAGCTCGTTAGGGTTCTCTTGATGCCACTCGAGGCTGCCTTTGGTGCCGTAGACGCGGATGTTGAGATTATTCTCGTCGCCGTTGGAAATTTGGGAGGCGTAGATGATCCCCTTGGCTCCACCGGTAAAACGAACGAGACAGTTACCGTCGTCGTCGAGGACGCGTCCCGGAATGAAGGTGGTGAGCTCCGCGCAAATCTCGTCGATCTCGAGTCCGGTGATGTAGCGAGTGAGGTTGTGGGCGTGAGTGCCGATATCGCCCATGCAATTGGACACGCCGGAAACGGACGGATCCATGCGCCAGTTGGAAATCGCGCTTTCACTGGCTTCGTTGAGTGCGGTAATGGCGTAGCCCTGCGGGTATTCGGCGACGATCTTGAGAATCTTACCGAGCTTGCCTTGGGCGACCCATTCGCGGGCCTCTTTAACCATAGGGTAACCGGTGTAATTGTGCGTGAGAACGAAAATCTTGCCGGATTGCTCGACGATTTTTTTGAGGGCTTTGCCTTCCTTGGCGGTGAAGCAAAGCGGCTTGTCGCAGATGACGTGGATGCCGGCTTCCAGGAAGGTCTTGGCGACGGCAAAGTGGGTGTTATTGCGCGTGACGATTGAAACGAAATCGATGCGTTGGTTCTCGGGGAGGGCGGCTTCAGTGGCGGCCATGGCGGCGTAGCTGCCGTAGACGCGGGAGTCATCGAGGTAGAAGTCTTTGCCCGAGAGTTTTGATTTATGGGGATCGGACGAGAAGCAACCGGCCACGAGTTCGATTTGACCGTCGAGGTTGGCTGCCATGCGGTGAACGGAGCCGATGAATGCGCCACGGCCACCGCCGACCATGCCCATGCGGAGTTTACGATTTAGTTTCATAATTGGAGGAGAGTCAGGGGGATTTTTTCAACCACGAATCGACACGACGGAACGCGTGAGCGTCGAGAGGCGCGATGGAGGATCGTGCGCCTTAGGGGTGATGATGTGGGTGCCTGGAGTGGGCGATTGAAGAATAAAGGCTTCGTACTACCGACGACGCACTGAGGGTTTTGGTGCCGGGAGGCAGGGAGTGTCGGGCGTAAAGCCCGACCCACATTCGGAAATGCGGGATCGGGCTCGTTTTTCAAAGGGCGACGGGGGCGCCGCTGGCAGCTGAAGCGTAGGCGGCGTCGATGACCTGCATGAGCTTGAGCGCTTCGGCCGGGGTGTTGAGAGGAGTCTCTTCGCCTTCAAGGGTCTTCACGAAGTTCGCGGCGGAGCGTTCACGGCCCATGGTCTCATCGAGGGAAACCTTGATGTCGCGATTTACGTGGAGGCCGTTTTCAACGGTAAAGAGCTTGCAAGTGTCCTCGGCAGTTTCATCGAGGCCATCGATCCCGAAGAGTCGACGCACCATGCCGCCGCCTTTGGATCCTTGGAAGATGGCGGAACACTCTTCGCGTTCGTTCATCTCGGCCCAAGAGATTTGGAAAGCGAGAGACTGGCCGGTTTTGAAGGTGATGAAGCCGTGAGCAGCCGCTTCGACATCCATGACGCCCTTGGCGTTGTCGGGGATGCCCCAGGGGCCTTTGAAGGCTTTGTTATCGATGTGATCACTGTAGGTGCGAGCGAGCACGTGGGCCGGTTCAGGATAGCCCATGAAGTGCATGCCGAGATCGATCATGTGGAGGAGATCGATCAGGGGGCCGCCACCGGAGAGGGCTTTGTTGGTGAACCAGCCACCGAATCCAGGAATGCCGGCACGGCGCACCCACTTGGCTTGGCAGCTGTTGATCGTGCCGATGGAGCCGTCGTTCACGTAGCCGCGCATGGCGTAGCTTTCGGGGCGAGCGCGGTTGTTGAAGTTGAACATCAAGGTGCAGCCCGTTTCTTCGGCGACGGCCTTGAGCTCGGCCATTTCCGCGGCATTGATGGCCGGTGGTTTTTCGCAAAAAACATGCTTCCCGGCCCTCATCGCTTGGATGGCGAGGGGGGCGTGGAACTTGTTGGGCACGATGATGGAAACGCCGTCGAGGTCGGTGAGGGAGCTCAGCATTTCGGCGACATCGCCGAAGGATTTTTCGATGCCGTGTTTGGTGGCGGTAGCGGCGGCGGCGGCGGCGTTGACGTCAGCGATGGCGATGACTTCGGCTCCGGCTTGGCGGAATCCGGCGATGTGGTAGCCGGCCATTCCGCCGGCGCCAATGATGGCTAATTTTTTCATTTTTTAAGAAGGGTCGTTAAAAGGGAGTTCGTAAACCGGTGAGACAATGAACGTCGGACGGAGATGTCCGCGTCTCTCTCCCCGCGATGGGCTACCCTAGCTTACTGATTTCCTTTGTCGAAGGCGGCGTCGAAAGCGATGTCGCTCTTACTGAAGTCGATGGCGTGGCAATAAGCGGCCGATTCGGTGCCCCCTTGCACGCGGTCCATGCGAATGTCTTCCCACTCGACCGAAAGCGGTCCGGCATAGCCGACGTCATTGAGAGCGACGATGATCTCTTCAAAGTTGATGTCGCCACGGCCGACGGAGCGGAAATCCCAGAAGCGGCGAGGGTCGCCGAAGCCGGTGTGGCCACCGAAGACGCCCACGTCACCATTGCCGTGATCCCACCACACGTCCTTCATGTGGACGTGGTTGATCCGATCGCCGAACTCACGGATGAACTTCACGTAGTCGACGCCTTGATACCCGAGGTGGGAGGGGTCGTAGTTGAAACCAAAGCGCGGGTGGTTCTTCAGGGCATCGAGGGCTTGGCGAGCGGAGGCGATATCGAACGCGATTTCGGTCGGATGAACCTCGAGACCAAAGTTCACATTCACTTTGTCGAAGGCGTCCATGATGGGGCCGAAGCGTTGGGCGAAATCGTCGAAACCAGCCTGCCAGTATGCCATGGTGGTGGGAGGGAAGGCGTAGAGGGAGTGCCAGATTGATGACCCGGTGAAGCCGTTGACCGTGAAGGCGGCACCCTTCGTGGCGCCGGGTTTCGTGTCGAAGAATTTACGCGCGACTCTGGCGGTTTTGATCAACTGCTTAGCCGCGCGGCGGCGAACGCCTTCCGGTTCGCCGTCACCCCAGATCGCGGGGGAGAGGATCGCTTGGTGGCGTTCGTCGATGTTGTCGCAAATTGCCTGGCCCACGAGGTGATTGGAAACGGAGAAACAAGTCAGACCGTTATCGGCGAGGAGTTCCCACTTCTCTTTGATCGCTTTCGCGGTGCCCATGCTATCGACATCGAAGTGATCGCCCCAGCAGGCGAGTTCGAGTCCATCGTAGCCCATGCTTTTGGCGAGGGGGGCGAGCTCGGCGAGAGGGAGATCGGCCCATTGGCCGGTGAATAAGGTGACAGGTCTAGACATGTTGAGGGTGGGTTAAGGTCGAGGGTTGAAGAAAGCTAAGATTCGCAATCGGGAGCGAATGGAGATCGGGGTGAGACCGTTGGGTTGAAACGGGTAGGGAATTCTTTTTTGGGAAAACGGGGCGGGCAACTCCGAAAAAGGAGGAAGGGCGTCGGGATGCCAGGTTAGTTGGTGAACGTTCGTTTCTAATACAGCCAATAGCGGCGGGTCTGTTGCTGGTAAACGAGGGCCTGCTCCTTCCATTTTGCGAACCAGGCCCGGATATCGACCTTAGCACCGTCGCGAGCCAATGCGTCGAAAAACGCCTCACTGCCGGTATGGACAATGAATCCACGGCCTTTGCCGGAGTTGGCGGCCTCGGCGAACGGATTTTCACCGTCGTAGCGACAGGCGAGATGCATGAGGTGGAAGTTAAGTTCGGTCGGATTCCACGCCGCCCAGTCGGTGATTTCGAGGTAGAGCCCCCACGCGGGTTTGCCGTTGATGCCGGTGACGTTGACGCGGCGGTAGTCGAGGCCGGGGAGATTGAGGGCCCGAAGTTCCTGTTCCAGTTTGAGGTTGGGAATCTTCGGGTGGGAGATGCCGCGGAACAGGTAGTCTTTGCCGATGCCGTGGCTGAAGCCACCGAGGTAGGTGCCGAGCCCGGTCATCGGGTAGCCGACGGCGGAGGCGAAATCGGGAATCGCGGGGGAGGTGGGCACCCATTTGAGCCCGGTTTCGGGCCAGCGCATGGCGCGATTCCAGCCGTGCATGGAGATCACGGTGAGTTTACCGCGTTCGCGGATTTCGTCGGAAATATCGAAGACGCGAGGGATACGGAGCACCCCGGGAGCGTAGCGGGCGAGACGGGCGATCTCGCCGATAGTGAGTCCGTGAACATAGGGCGCACGGAAGGCGCCGACATAACTCTTCCACTGGGCGTCGAGGGGCGGGCCATCGACTTTTAGTCCGCCGAGTGGGTTAGGACGGTCAAGCACGACCACCTCGACGTTACTTTCGAAGCAGGACGCCATGCTGTAGAGCATGCTGCTGACGTAAGTGTAACTGCGGGTGCCGATGTCTTGCAGGTCGATCACCAGTGTATCGATCCCCTTGAGCATTTCGGCGGTTGGGCGCCGATTTTCGTTATAAAGGGAGTAGACGGGGAGACCGGTGCGATCGTCGATGCGGTTGGCCACGTAGATTTCGGCTTTTTCGTTACCGTAAATACCGTGTTCCGGGCCGAAGAGGGCGACTAGATTGACTTGAGGAGCTTCGAACAGGACGTCGACCGTGCTTTGGCCGCGGCGATTTACCCCGGCAGGGTGCGTCAGAAGTCCGACCCTTTTGCCCCGGAGGGCCTGAAACCCGTCGGCTTCGAGGACGTCGATCCCCAGCATGATGGGGTTGATTTGCGAAGGTTGCGGTGAGCGGGCGGTGCCCGGTTCTGCGCGCGGACTGGCCTGGGCAAGCAGTGGGCCGCGGTGGTTGCCGGTATCGGTCACGTTGGGACCTTTGGTCGATCCGGCGGCGCAGCCCAAGATTCCGGCAAGAATCAGGCAAGATAACGTAAATAACGAGAAGCGAGAGCGGGAGAAGGGGCGGCCGATCATGGGTCTTGATTACTCTGGAGGAGTGAAGGGAGGCGTCGAGTCGGAATGACGTTTTCGCTCTTCAACTTTCGCGTGATGGGCCGCGGCGCGAGCCACACCGAAGCGCCAAATTTGGTCCAAGATCAATCCCAGGAATCCGCCGGCGATGATTCCGCCGATCACGAGGGAATTTACGGTGGTCCCCAAACGCTGGGTCCACGCGAGTTCACGCGGGGCCGTCTTATGGTCCTCGAGCTCTGGTTCAGCGTTCTCCAAGGTGATCAGGGATTCCACGGGTTCAACCTCGCTACTCACGCCAAAGCCAGATGCTTCGATTACAGCTTGTCCCAGCTGATAGGTGCCGTAGTAGATAGGGGCGGCGGTAAACGGGTTGGTGATGAATTGGAGACCGATTAGCAGCATCACGTTGCTGCGCAGCAGGAGCGCGAGGAGAAAGGCAGCCAGCGTTTGAACGCCCATAATGGGCAGCAGGGCGACAATCGCTCCGGCGTAGAGCGATGGGCGGACGTTTTCGGTGCGGAACGACCACAGGTAGGCGCGTTTACGGGCGATATCGGCGAATCTTCCGACGACGGGGTAGCGATGAAACCGGGCTTTGCGGGGGAGAAAACGCAGCATCCACTTCGCTCGACGGATGCGAGCGAATCGGCGTTTTTTGTGTTCTGGATGATCGTTGTTTTCCACCGCGCGTTGGAGAGTCGGTCAACGTGCGCGGGCCCGCAAGTGGGCGCAAATGGAATCATGAGAATCGAACATGACTTACCGAAACAGATCTCCGGCTAGTAGTTTTCGATGGTGTCGGATTTGGAAACGGCTACAGAGCCACAAAAAGAACTGGGCCGTGGTGAAGGCGTCGCCGCTCGCGGTATGACGACCCATGATGGGAAGATTCGCGTACGAGCAGACTTCTTCGAGCGAGGGCGGGCGTTGATTGACGTAGCCCGTTTTGTGAAACGCGTCGATTTGGCGTCCAGCTAACGCAGCGGTATCCAATACGGGGTTACGGAGCTTGGTTTGGTGGTGATGTGCGAGGGCCTCGTTGATCATGATCACATCGAAGCCGATATGATGACCGACGATGACATTGCCGGTGAGGACCTCGAGGAGTTCCGCCAGAACCTGTGATTCGGGCATGCCGGCGGCAGATTCTGCAGGTGCGATTCCATGGATCTTTACGGCTTCATTGCTGGGCGCGTCGGCTTGCTGCACCAGCCAAGTGCGACGGCCGGCGACGTCGATATTCCCCTCGCGAACGGGAATGAGCCCGATACTTAGGAGCCGATCTTGGCCCGGACGAAGGCCGGTGGTTTCGGCGTCGAGTGCGATGAAGTTAATGTCGGTCCAGAGGCGTTTGCGGTCGATGCGCCGCGGGGTGTCGCGACGGTAGTGGGCGACGAGGGGAGAGGGGGGGCGTCGGAACCAATTAAACATCAGAGCGACTCCAAACGGTAAGCGAGGCGCACGTGATTTTGCACGAGCCGCACGACGTCGAAGGCATGAGCGAGGCGGGCTTTTTCGAGCTTGGTCATGCGCGACGGATCGACGAAGCGACCGGAATCTTGACGGGCGATGGCGGTATTGAGTCGAAGCGTGAGTAACACGTCGTAGGCTTCGCGAGAGACTTTGGCCAGTTCGGCTAAGGCGGGCACATTGCGGCGCAAATCCTCCCATCGACCGCCGGTCGAGTAGCGGCGGGTCTGGCCGTTTTTGAGGGCGAGTAATCGAGCGGCATCGCGGAGCGGGGCGATGGCGCGCCCTTTGAGGTCGAATTCACCGGCGCGGTCGCCTTTACGTTCCACGACAAATTTGCCCCAGAAGTTGAGCGGAGGCGGGGTTTCGATGACGAGTTCGGCGAGGCGACGCTGGAGCCAATTGTTGCTGCGGACGGATTCAATGACGGCTTGGCGAAGTGGGCGGCATGCGGCGGGATCTCCGGCGACGAATCGGAGGTCGTAGAGCACAATGCCGCGGAAAAGGGATTCGGGTTCGGTGCTTTGGGCGATACGTTCGATCTCGGCCAGCCATTCGGCGGAGGTTTGGCACCAGCGAGGGTTGGACGCCATTACGCCGCCTTGGCAACGGGAGAAACCGCACTCCACCATCGAGTTGACGACCCGTTTGGTGAGTTGCAGAAAGACGGTGCGGTTGGCCTCGTCGGTTTGCTCGTTTGGGCCGCTCTCGAAGACGAGTGCGTTGTCCATGTCGGTGCGCAGGGCTTGCTCGCGCCGACCGTCGCTGCCGACCGACATCCAAGCCCAGGACACGGCGGGCAGGGTGATGTTCTCGGCGAACAAGTCGGCCATCGCCATTTCGAGCAATCTTTTGATGAGTTCATCGTAGAGTTCGGCACAGATTTGGCCGAGGAAAATGGCGGAGACGCCGGCGTCGAGATAGCTCGCGGTAATGTCCTCCACCTCGTCGCAAAGTTCGCGGAGACGGGCGATCGTTTTGGCGTGGCGAAACTCGCGCAGCAGTCCGGCCGGGTGGTGCCCGGCTTGAGCGAGGAGGTCTTTGTTGGTGAAGACATCGAGGGCGGGCGACTGGGGCGTGCCGTCCTCGGTCACACAAACTTGGCCGATCCGTTCGCGGAGCATCAGGAGAATTGCAGCCGTGGCGGAAGAGAGGGCGGATACCGTGATCACGGGGCTGGCCATGATGGAGGAAGCGACCGCGGTTTTCGGCGTCTCATTGGCGACGACGTGTTTGACGATCGCACTTTGGGTGACGATCCCGAGGGGGTGGCGAGCGTCGTCGACGACCAAAACCGAGGGCACGCGGCGGGAGGCCATGATTTTGGCGACCTCGCCGATGGTGGCGGCGGGAGGGCAAGTGAGCAGCCGATCGAGGGAGCGAGGTTGGATGACTTTACCGCCGGCGAGATGGGCTTGGAGAATGTTCTTGGCGCGGCCGGTGACGGCTTGGCCGGTTGGCGACGGCATCGATTCGGTTTCGCCGCCGAGGCGGGTGGTCCAGAAGAGGTGGCGATTTACGTAGTGCCGCGCGTCGTCGTGATTGGCGAGGAGGCGCTCGATTTTGCGCCAAGGTAGGCCGTAGAGAATAGTATCTTCGACGACGTTGGCGGTGGTGCGAGCGGGCTGGGCGCGCAGGAGCGGGGTGAGGCCGAGGAGATCGCCTTCGTCGCGCACCGCAACGAGTTCAGTTTGGCCATCGGTGTTGATCAGGTATTCGACGCGGCCGCGAACGAGCACGTAGAGCTGATCGCCCGGAGGGTCGCCTTGAGACCAGACTTTTTCGCCGGTGACGAGGACGCGGACTTTGGCTTTCTGAGCGAGATCGAGGATCTCTACTTCGGGCAACATCGAGAACGGTGGAAATTGCCGCAGGGTCGTCGCGATACGATCGGGGATGAGATTGGTTTCGTCCATGGTTGGCGTGCTCGTTTCTTAAATGGAGGAATAATACCAATGTCCCGAAGCTTTTAAACTTTAACCACGATTTACCCCAAGGCTTCAGCCTCGTTTTGTTGACCACACGAAGCGCGGGAGCGCGAAGATGGTGAGTCACGGCGAGACTCGCCCCGTTGTGAACGGAGCGGGTGCCCGACGCGGGTGCCAAGCGGGTAACAAGGAAGCAAGTGGGGGCTCAGAATTGGCAATTGAAGCACAAAATCACCCGGATCGGATCCGAATAAAAGGCAGTGGCGGGGCGATTGGGATCCGGTATTTAGCCGTGTGCTCTGTGGTTTGAAATTATGATGCCGGCAGTTTTCTAACGTTCAAATCCTAGTGGCGATTGGGATAATGAGGCGGCTAAGTCCCGACGAATCGACGAGGATCAATTGCGCTGGGGCGGCGGGGCGGCTTTCAAACCTTGGTAGCGAAGCCCGGCAAATGCACCTCCGATGAAATGAGGGTTGCGGTCGATGACTTCTTTCAAGCGCATGAATCGCCATAGTCCGAGTCCAACTGGGTCGCGGGCGAAGACCAAATCTCCTCCCACAAAAGCGCACGCGTAGTTGATTATTTGCCCCGTAGGTTGTTTCAGGGCGAGCACATCGCCGTAGCGATAGGGAGTTTCCACTGGTTTGAAATTGGTCCCAAACCAATCGTCGAATGCGTCGAGATCTTGGAGGTTTTTGGGCGTGGTGGCGAAGTTAGAAGAAATGATGTAACTCGCTGATTGGATTTCGTGAGAGACGTCATCGGGTTCGATATCGAACGACAGTCTGCGGGCGGAACTGGGCATGATGGAGATGAGCTCCACTCCGTCGCTGGTTTCGGATTCGAGCAACGCTTCGAGCATCGGTTGCGCGAAAGGATTTTTGTGATTGCTGGTCCAGTAAGCGAGCGTCTCCGAGATGGACTTGGCGGTGCGCAGCTTCAGCCGGGGGAGAACGGTGGTCACGGTGGATTGGACTTCGAGGAAGCGTCGTAGAATTTCGGGGTCGGGAAATTCCTCAGCCAGCACCGAAAAGTCGCTCAGCGCTTGTCCGCCACCGAAGGGGTAACACAAGGCGCGCGCACGCTCTAAAAAGGGGGGCGGAATCCCCGCGGCGGCCAAGCGGTGCCAGACGGATTCGTGGGCGAAGACCAGTGGCCACAGTTCGGGCTTGTTGCCGGACCATCGGGCGAGCGCATGATAGAGCTCGCGTCGTTCGGCGGGCAGGAGTGCTCCCAGCGCGGCGGTAGGCGGAGTCACGATAAACCCGGGACCATCAGAAGCAGGTGCCCAATATTTTGGATTGAAGAGCGCCTCCCGACTAGCAGCACGTAACTCCAGGCCCATGGCGTAGCCGAGAAAGGCGCCGCGAGACTTCATTACAATCGACCACTTTCGAACGCTGAACGCCTTGAGGTAGGCTTCGATGGCGGCATCGGGAGCGCTCAACGAGATAACTTGATATTCCAAGACACCACCGGGGGTATCGGCGAAATCCTCGTCGGGAGACTGAGCGAATAGGGCGGAAACGGAACTCACCACAAGCAGGCCCGCCCAACGGAGAAAATAATTCAAGGTGCGACCATGAATTTGCGAAATTCCTCGATGAAATGTCATGGCCGCTGGCGGTATCCGCGGACTTCGATGCCTCCCGGGTAAGCGTAGAGCGAGACGACGTGATCGAGCGGCATCAACGCGATGGGCTTGAAGTCTCCGGCGCCATTTTTCGTCATGACAATGTCGTCGGCGATGAAAGACGCGGTGTGCAGCAGTTCGGGAGGATTCCGTTCGTCTCCTTGCGGGGTGAAAAACGCGATCACATCGCCAAATTCGTAGGGGGCTTCGGTTAAAAAAAAGCGGGTCTCCAGTGTTTTTAGTGCGCGGTGGGCGGCTTGGTCGGCGACGTCGTAGAGCGGCAGAAACTGATGATCTGGATTGCGGCTGAAAAAATTGAATGCGGTCCAGAAGCAATTGATCGAGGGAGGTAGCTCTTGATCAGGAAACCGATTGAGAATCCCTTGAGGAACGGGGGGGAGGAAGTGCACGAGATCGAGCCCAGCGAGGTCGGGCGAATCGGCAAGAATTCGCAAAAGGTTGCGGGAGGATTTGCCTTGGTTGCGGGACCAATAGCGCGTGAATTCCTCAGGCTGCAGCAGGCTCTCCCGCGTTATTTCGATCGTGTAGGAGGGGGAGTGAACGAGAAACCGTTTCAATCGGATCAGTTCATCGGCATCGGTGACGAACGGGACCAAGAGCTTGGCATCGGTGAGGCAACGTATGCCTGATCGATAGTAGCTCAGTTTGATCAATGCTTCGCGCAGGGCGGGATTGAGATCGAGTTGCTCGTCTCCTGCTTGATCGGGCAGGACGAAGGGGAGGGCGTGGTCCGAATTTTCAGGGAACTGGGCGAGAAGATTGTAAATGTAGAGCCGAGATTGGGGGGATAGACTTAACAGGAGATCGGAGGATAGCTCGATTCCGTTGATGAGGGTGTCTTTCCCAATCAGGCGTCGATCGGGGTGGACTAGTTCGGCCAGCTGGGACTCGGAGAGGTTCGCTTCCAGTAGAAACGCCTGAATCTTGGGCCATGACATGGAGCCGAAGCTCCACATCCGGGTTTCGGTGAATTGTAGTCTCTCCAGTGCTGCGGCGGGCGCTTTGAGATTAATTTCGCGAAGTCTCAGGGTTCCCCATGGTCCGGTTCGGTATTCCCACTCGATTGATTTCGGGGCCGCCCTGCTCGTGGCCCCCAGCGGAGCGGTCAGCGGGATGTTGGGTTGGGTGCTCGAGACCGTGGTGACTTGGCAAGCTGATACCAGCAAAAAGCCTCCGAGTAGTTTACGGGTTAGACGCCACTGATAAAGAACGAACGGCAAAGCCGAAATCGATAGCTGCATGAAGGTTAGTTTGCCGCAAAGACGTCAATTTTTGAAAAAAGTTTCGTTGGCGACCAATTTTATTTTCAGGTCCTCATTTTCCCGGTGATCGCCCCGGGCGATGAATTCAACCCGGTCAATAAATTATCTGACGTCGCCCACGGCAAACCCGACGGTTTTGCGAAACAGCGGGGCACTGGATACTCGAGAAAACCTCGATGCGAAACGAGGGAACAGCGCGCATGAGCTCGCCGTGAAGGCCGCGGAGGACGCCCTCCCGGCGCTTGGCCTCGAACCGCATTCATCTGCGCATCGTCGGTGAATACGAACAGGGCGTGGTAGCGGTCGAGGATACTTTGGGGGGACTCGCCGCAGTTTTGGAGTAATTCCCCGTGGACAGATTGGGGGGTGATTTCATCAAGGAAATTTCAGCCGATGGTTAAGCCCGCCTGGTCGCTTATCTCAGGCTTGACGCTGAACCAAACATGATAATGCACGGACACGATCGGATCTTGGGGGGAGGCGTTTGACTCGGGCGGGTCTGGGAAAGTCACCGGGCCAGCGGGAGCGAGAAAGGGGGCTCGGCCAAGGCGATCCGAGACGGAGGCGGGCCAGCGGCCCGTGCCGCCGAAGGCAACGATGGCCCAGTGCCCTTGCTGGTGCACTCGCAGAGCGGAGCAGTGGGCTGGTGCCTTGCCCAGACACGCCCTAGGGTGCTGCGACGTTTTGCAACGCCCACAGCACGGCACCGGGCGGGGGAGCGTCGGGATTTTCAAAGGGAGCGGCCACCTCGAGGGCGAGATCGGCGGGCGGATGGGGAAGGAGGAGTCGCCAGACGGCGGGGGAGGGAAGTTCGCTGGCCGTGGGGTTCCACCAGTAGGGGCGGACGCCGAAGGTCTCCACTGTGGTGGCGAAGTAGCGCACGAACTCTTCGTCGTAGAATAGCTTGTCGGCGGATGCGGCGAGGACGGGATCACTCAGGCCGAGGGCGACGAGGAGGTAGTCTTCGGGGGTGGCGGGGATGCCGGAGCGAGCGGTGCGGGTGAATGCCTCGGTGCCGGCTCCAAAATCGCGCTGGAGCGCGGCGCGGGTGGCGACGACAGCGGACAGGAAATCGAGATTATTGAGTTCTTGGGCAGCTCGATTAAGGGCGTGCAGCATGAGGCCGTGAGCCCCGGCGGTGGCGAGCGTGGTATTTCTAGGGTCGAATCGATCGATCCGGGCGAAGAGGGCTTGGGCCCGCAAGTCGAAGAATGAGCGGGCATTGGTGTCGAGCGGGGACGCGCGTAGGATGTTTTGGCCGGCGTGGTGACCCTCGAGATCTTCGGCGGGATCGACGTTGCCGTTGGCGGTGGCTCCCAGACGCCGGGCGGGCTCGCGGCCGATGAGGTCGACCAGTTCGTCGTAGGTCCAAGTCTGGAGTTTTGTGAGTTCGGCCCCGGTGGCGTTTTCACCGATGTAGAAAGTGCCGTCCCCGGAACTGAGGCGGGCGACGGCATAGTCGAGGGCACTGGTCGCGCCGGCGGCGAAGATAGGGTCGTCGCTGACGGCGGCGGCGTCGAGGCAAGCGAGAGCGATGCGGGCTTGGTCGGTGAGGCGTTTTTGGAAGAGAGGGATGCTGCCTTTGGCATCGACGGTGCCGCGGTAGAACCCGCCATCGAGGGGATCGCGCACGGGACCCGAGATGCGGGTGCGGAGGGACGAAAGGGCGACCTCGCGGGCGGCGCCGCCGGTTTTGATGAGGAAGCGGAAGAGCTCGGGTTGGAGGTGGTGAGGCGGTTCGCCGAAGACGCCGGTTTCCGGGTTGGCGAGGGCGATCCAGTCGGCGGCTGCTTGGGTTAAGGCGGCCGGCAGATCGTCAACGGGGGCGGCGGGGAGGGGCAGGTATTCGGCGACGTCATCGAGGGTGCGGGTGGCGTTGCGGGCGACGGATTCGGGGCTGCGGGTCCACTTTTCGATGACGCGGTTGATCACCACCATGAAACCTTCGCGCCCCCACTCTTCGGTGGGGGGTAAGTAACTGGCGGCTTCGATGGGAAGTTGGTCAGGCGTGAGCCAGAGGTTAAGGGGCCAGCCCGGAAGCTTTTGTTCGGCGGCGAGCCATTGTTGGCCGAAGGCGGCGAGGCCGGGGGCGGAGTCCCGCTCGACTTGAACGCAGACGAAATTGGTATTCAGAATTTCGGCGATCTCGACGTTGGAGAACGTTTGGGCGTGCATCGAGCCGGTGAGCTCGTGGAGAGGATCGCCCACGAAAAGGTAGAGAGGCTTGCCGGAATCCTTGGCTTGGACCAGCGCGGCATCACCCCACGGGAGCCAATCGACTTGGGCGAACGCAGTCCATGCGGTGAGAGAAAAAATGAGTCGAAGGAGAAGACGAAGCAGCGAAGTCATGGAGGAATTTATTGGGCTTCAAACACGCGCACGGAGCCGAGGGCAGGGGCGGTGATGATGCGGGGAGCGGTTTGACCGGGCAGCGGGGGGAGGGTGATGAGGGACCTCGTGTCGCCCGGGATGATGAGGCCGGATTGGGCGGGGGAGAGGGGCGTGAAATTACCCACGCCGTCTCCCTGGAACAGGCGACCGAGACCGCCGTCGAATCGACCGGTGGAGGGTTCGGGACTGAAGTCGTTGCCTGCGATCAAAAGGTCGAGAATGCCATCGCCGGTGAAGTCGGTGATGGCGAGGTCATTAACCGGGGCGAACTGGGCGGCAATGGGGAGGGCGCTGAAGGCGAAAGTGGCATCTGCTTGTTGGATAAATACTCCGCTAGCGAGCTCGGTGGCTTCGAGTTTGATGGCTTCGTGCAGGAACTCGGAGTCGAAGATCTTCGAGACGGGGGCGGCGGCGAAGGCGGCGGCGGTGCGGAATTGTCGGCGGAGTTGGCGGAAAGAGTAAGCGAGTTTGCTGCGACCGCGGAGGGGGTAGAGTTCGCCGTCATGATCGAATTGGGCTTCGAGGATTTCGAAGTTGTCCGAGCCATCGAGGTCACCGGCAAAAATCACGGTGGGTTCATCGGCGGAGGCGCGATACTTGGTGTTGAGCCCGACATTGCCGACGATGATGTCGAGGCGGCCGTCTTGGTTGATGTCGGCGGTTTGGAGGGAGCGCCACCAGCCGTGGAGGAGTGGAAGTGGTTTTGATTCGGGGTTCTGATTAAATGCGATGCGGACGGGGCCCCAATCAGAGGCAAGAATGAGATCGAGGTCGTCGTCTTGATCAATGTCCGCCCACTCGGCGGCAGTTACCCGGCCGAGGGCAAGGGGGGCGGAGGACCACTTTGCCGTGGTGTCGATGAACCCGGTTGGCGTGTTGCGGAGGATCTGATTGGGGCTGGCTTCGGGCCAGCGACCGGGGACAGAGCCGCCGCCGATGAAGAGATCGGGGCGGCCGTCTTGGTCGTAGTCGGCACTGGTGACGATGGTGCTCGGGTGCGGATGTGATGGTATCCAATCTGCAGTGACGTCGGTAAACGTGCCGGTGCCATCGTTGAGGTAGAGGCGGTCTTGGTAAATGGGGTCGCCGTCGTCTTGCTCCACGCCGCCGGCGGCAATGTAGAGGTCGGGGTGTCCGTCGACGTTGGCGTCGAGAAAGGTGGCGCTGATATCATCGGCGGGGGCAGCGGCGGACCACGGTTGGGGGGGCGCGGGGCTGAACGTGCCGTCGGCGCGGCCGAGAAAGAGAGCGCCGGATTGGCCGCGCGCGCCGCTAATAAAGACGTCGGCGATATCGTCGCCATTGACGTCGGCGGTGGCGAGTCCGGGGGCGGTTTGACCGAGGCGACGCGGGAGCAACCGCTGGCGAGCAAGCTCTTCGAGCGGGGAGGCCTTACTGGTGTAATCGAGGCCGCGCCGGGCGGTGGTTTCGATGTAGCGGCCCGCGGATAGATCGGCGTGGAATTGGGCGGGAGGAGGCGTGGTTTCGGCCGCAGGTTCGCTGATCACGAGGAGACGGTTGGCGGGTGGGTTGGCGTAGGTCGTGGTGGCACCGCGGGGCCAACGGATGCTGATTTGCTCGATGGTGTCGGACGCGCCGAGGCCGAAAATGGTGGGGCCGAGTTCGGAGGAAACGACGCCGCGCTCGCTGAAGACTTGGCGGATTTGGGTGCCGGCGGCCGTGGTGAGGGTGATCTCGGCGCCGATGGCGTCGCGATTCGGGGCGCGGCCTTGCAGTTTGAGGGCGACGCGATGGCCGGTGGTGGTGTTGTTGCGGACGACGGAGGGCGGGCCGTTGAGGTTGGCGTAGATGAGGTCGAGGTCGCCGTCGTTGTCGAGGTCGGTGATGGCGCAGCCGAAGGAGACGCCGGTGTGGTCGAGTCCCCACTCGGCGGATACGTCGGTGAAAGCGAGGTCGCCTTCGTTGCGGAAGGCGAGATTGGGCTCGGTGCGTTCGGGGGCGTTGCGCCAGACCCGGGCGCGAGCGGCGAGGCTGGGGGCGATGTTTTGTTTATCGACCAGATCGGCGTCGATGAAGTTGCGCAGCATGCCGTTGGTAAAGAAGACATCGGAGCGGCCATCGGAATCGAGGTCGGCAATGCGAACGGCCCAGGTCCAGCCGGTGGCGTTCATGCCGGTGAGGTGGGCGACTTCTTCGTAAAGGTCGGTGCCGGTCCCGAGGTAGACGGCGTTCCAGGCGTATTGGGGAATGAGATCGGCGACGCGTTCGTTTTCCCAGAGACCGCGGCCCATTTCTTCCATGCCGGTCATGAAGCCGTAACGGGTTCGGTCGCGCATGTCGGCGACGAGAAAGTCGATTTCGCCGTCGTTGTTGAGGTCGCCGGAGTCGGCGCCCATCGAGAAGTAAGTGACGTGGGGGAGGCGCTCGTCGACGACGTCGGTGAAGGTGCCGTCGCCGTTGTTGAGGTAGAAACGGTCGGGGGTTTCGAAGTCGTTAGCGACGTAGAGGTCGGGCCAGCCGTCACGGTTGGAGTCGAACCAGATAGCGGTGTGGCCTTGGGATTTGCCCCAGATACCGGCGTCGAGGGCGACGTTGGTGAAGTGGCCGGTGCCGTCGTTTTGGAGCAGGTAGTCGGGTTGGCCGGTGGGGCTCTGGGCAAAGTCGAGAATGTTGGTGGTGAGGTAGGCGTCGAGGTCACCGTCGCCATCGTAGTCGGCGAAGGAGGCATGCACGGAGGCGTCGCGAATATCGAGACCGTAAGCGGCACCGCGCTCAGTGAAAGTGCCATCGCCGTTGTTGACGAAAAGGAGATTGGGGGCGTCGAGACGGCAGAGGTAGATATCGGGCCAGCCGTCTTGGTTGATATCGACGGCGGAGGCCCCGGTTTGGCCGGCGGGTTCGGCGGCGACAGCTACGCCGCAGACCGCAGCGATGTCGTGGAAGCGACCGGCGACGGTTTGTTGGTAGAGCGCGTTGGGGCCGTTTTTGGAGACGGCGTAGATGTCGGGCCTGCCGTCGCGGTCGAAGTCGGCCACGGCGATACCGGTTTCGAGCGCACCGAGGGTGTATTCGCGAAAGCGGTCGGCCCACATCCGCGGGTCGTTGAAGAGGTTGGGGACGTTGACGCCGGATTGCGCGGCGGGGAGGCGACTAAAGAGCGGTTCGCCGGAAGGAGCGGGATGGCGCGGGGCGAGCGGGTAGTCGCGAATTTCGGCCGCGAGAGGGAGGGGGATGAGAACCGCGAGTGCGAGGAGAGCCGAGGTGCGGGGGGAAAACATGGCGGGAGAAATTGGCGCGGACGGATGGGGGTTACGATCTGGGCTGAAGGGCGGATTTGAAAACGAAATCGGCGATAGAGATGCCGGCATTACGTCCCTCGACGACATCGACCATGGTGTGAATGCCGCCCCAGACGCGGCTCAGGTTGAGCTCAATACACGCCTCGGATAGGCTGGGGTAAGTGCGAACGACGCCGGGGAGTCCATCGGAAGTGGACGTGAATTCGATGTCGTCGGTGCCAAAATAGAGTGCGAGCAACTGGGTGGCGGCGCCGGTGAATGTGCTATGGGCGGACGTGTAAGTGGGGTGGGCCGGGGAGGCCATATTGGGGATGAACTCTGGGGCGGCCGTGGCGTGGGCGTTGACGGTGGCGGTGACTTCGCGCAAGGCGGTTTCGGGGCGCCAGTGCAGGTAAAAGAATTTGGACTCCCACGAAGAGATGCCGGCATCGGCGCAAGCGAGGTTGAGCAGGGCGAAGAGGCGGGTGCATTGATCGACGGAGAGGTTCTCGCGCCGGGCGAGATCCTGGGCGATCACGTTCCAGTGACCGGCGGGGGTGGCGGTGCCGAGATCATCGGCCCAGAACGGGGTGGAGAGGGTTTGGTATTCGTTGCGCTCGGCGCCGTCGCGGGCACCGACTTTGAGGGTGAAAGCGAGTTCCTCGGCGTAAGCGGCCGAATCGAGGGGGAGGGGCGGTGGGGCGCGAAACTGATCGGCGGTATTCATCACAAACGGCTTCACGTGCGCGACTGCCGGAGAGACGGGAGGACGGAAGGCGGGGGGAGTTTCACGCCATTTGCCGACGGAGGTGCTGGTGATGTCGCCGGCGTAGGGTTGATCGAGTCCGGAGGTGGCGCGCTCGGCCAAGATGAGTTGGGCGACGTGGGTGCCCCAAGTGATGCCGGCAGATTTGGCCTCGCCGTCGGGGATGGTCGCGAGGGCGTCGGTGTAGGCGACTTGGGTCACGCGAGGATTTACCTCGTTGCCCCAGATAGTGAGGAGCACGGTTTTAGCTGCGGCGGCGATGGCGGCATCGCGGTTGGCGTGGGGAGGGGCCGCCTCATCGACTAGCCAAGGGGTATGCTGCTGGTCAAAGCCGTTGACGGTATCGAAGAGGGCAACGTGAAAAGTGGCGAGATGGAGGGCCGCGACGGGAGGCGGGTTGCGGGAGAGGCGAGTCGCGTTGAGCGCCTGATCATTCCAGTCAAAGATCGGGTTGGCAGACAGTGATGCGGCGAAAAGGAGCGTGAGGACGGAGAGGCGATGACGTGATGCGATCATGGGGATAGAGGGGCGAAAACGGGAAGCTGAGCCTACGCGATTTACGGTAACATAGGCCAGTTTAGACAATAGTAAGACGAGATTTTGCTCCGGATAAGCGATTACGCTGCTTGATGTTGAACACCGACGGAGAGAGGGACGATTTACGGGGGTTCAGTCCCGGTATGGGTTCGAGGAATTCTTGCCTACTGGCATGGGGCGAGCTGTCTTGTAGCGGTCCTCTGTGAGCCGGAAACCAAAATTAGGTGGGTCGGCTTCAACTTTGTGTCCGATTCCCCTCTCAATTTATGAAAAAATTTCCCGATAAATTCACCTGGGGCACTGCTACCGCGAGCTTCCAGATCGAGGGAGCGTGGAACGAAGCGGGCAAGGGGCCATCGATTTGGGACGCATTTTGCCAGACGCCGGGAAAGGTCGCCAACGGCGATACCGGTAATGTGGCCTGCGATCACTATCACCGGATGGAAGACGATGTGAAGATGATGGCTGACCAGGGACTTAAGACGTATCGATTTTCGATCGCGTGGTCGCGAATTTATCCGACGGGCCGGGGCGAGGTGAATGCGGAGGGTCTGGCGTTTTATTCGAAGCTGATTGATTCGCTGTTAGCGCACGGCATCACGCCCTGGGTGACCCTTTATCACTGGGATCTGCCGTTGGCGTTACAGGTTGAGTTGGATGGTTGGCTGAATCCGGATTTGGCGGATCACTTCACGGTCTACGCCCGAACGTGTTTCGAGCATTTTGGCGACCGAGTGAAGCACTGGATCACGTTTAACGAACCCTGGGTGGTTTCTATCATGGGCTACGGGCAAGGCCTTTTCGCACCGGGACGGGTTTCGCAGAGCGAGCCTTACCAGGCGGCGCACCAACTGCTGCGAGCGCACGCGAAAACGGTGGCGTGTTATCGGAGCGAATTTCAGGCGCGCCAGCAGGGGCAAATCGGCATCACAAATAATTGTGATTGGCGGGAGCCCAAAACCGATGCGCCGGAAGACCGGCAAGCGGCCCAACGTGCGTTGGAGTTCTTCCTAGCGTGGTTTGCGGATCCGGTTTATCGGGGGGATTACCCGGCGTGTATGCGCGAACGGTTGGGCGAGCGGTTACCGGAATTTACGGATGAAGAAAAGGAGCTGTTGAAGGGGTCTTCAGACTTCTTCGGTCTCAACCACTACACCACGATGTTTGCGGCGGAAAGTCAGCCGGATCAAGGCGGGGAACCCAATCCCTACGGAAATGGAGGAATGTCGGAAGATCAGTCGGTGGATTTGTCGGTTGATCCGGCGTGGAAATTGACCGCGATGGGCTGGGCGGTGGTGCCCTGGGGGTGTCGGAAATTGCTCCAGTGGATTGATGAGCGTTACGATCATCCGCCGATTATTATTACGGAAAATGGCTGTGCGTTGGCCGACGAATTGGTTGACGGTGAAGTGCGCGATACGGATCGCGTGGAGTTTTATCGTTCGTATCTCACGGCTTGCCATGAGGCGATTGAGTCGGGGGTGGACCTGCGCGGTTATTTCGGTTGGACGCTGATGGATAATTTCGAGTGGGCGAGTGGTTACGCCAAACGATTTGGCCTGCACTATGTGGATTTCGAAACGGGCGAGCGCTACGCGAAAGATTCGATGAAATTCTTTGCAGAAGTTGCGAAAAACAACGGAGTGTAAGTGATGACAGAAGAGTCCCAGCGCATCCCAGTGGCAGAGAAAATTGCCTATGGTTTGGGCGACACGGCCACGAATCTGGTGTGGCGCACCTTGATGGTGTTTTTGGGTTTTTTCTACACGGACGTGTTCGGACTGCCATCGGCGGCGGTAGGCACCTTGATGCTGGTGAGCCGCTTTGGTGATGGCATCTCGGATCTGCTGATGGGCGCGATTGCGGATCGCACCACGACGCGATGGGGGAAGTTCCGGCCGTGGATTTTGTGGATGGCGATTCCCTTCGGGGTGATGGCGGTGTTGACCTTTACGACGCCAAATTTGGGCGATACGGGGAAACTGTTGTATGCGTATATTACTTACAACGGGTTGATCTTGGTTTTCACGGCAAGCAACGTGCCGTATTCGGCAATGACGGGAGTGATGTCGGCGGATCCGGGGGAGCGCACCAAACTCTCATCCTATCGATTCGTGGGCGCTTTCGCGGGTGCGTTGTTGACCCAAGGGCTCAACCGAAGTGCTGGTGGAGTGGTTCGGTCAAGGCGATGCGACGGAAGGCTATCGGTGGACCATGGTGTTGTTTGCGGGGTTGGCGGTGGCGATGTTTTTGGTGACCTTTGCCCTGACGAAAGAGCGGGTGCAGGCACCGCCGCGAAATCAGCTCAACCTGAAGGAAGATCTCGGTGATTTGCTACGGAATCGAGCGTGGTTAGTGCTGTTTGGGGTGGGGCTGTGTTTCGTGACGTTGGCGACGTTGAAGCAGGGCGCGACGATGTATTACTTTACCTATTTTATGGACGCAAAACCCTTGGCGGCGGGTTACATGATTTTCGGAACGATCGGGGCGCTGATCGGGGCGGCATTGACGGGGAAATTGACGGAACGGTGGGGACGCAAGCAGGTGATGTTGGTGTCGTTTGCGGTGGCGGGGCTGAGTAGCTTGGCGATGTATGCAGTGGGGCGGGAGCATACGGCATGGGTATTTGGTTTGGGTTTCGTGACCGAGTTCGCGACCGGGCCGATTGTGACGTTGTTTTTTGCGATGTTGGCTGATGCGGCGGATTTTTCGGAGTGGAAAACGGCCCGTCGGGCGACGGGGTTATTTTATTCGGCGGGCACGTTGTCGTTCAAGTTCGGCTCCGGAGTCGGTGGCGGACTGATCGGTTGGACCCTGGGATCGTATGGTTACGCGGCGAATGCGGAGCAAACCACGGAAGCTCTTTACGCGATCAAGCTGCTCATGAGTGTGCTGCCCGCGTTAGGCGCGGCGGTGGGCATGATTGTTTTCCTGTTCTATCCGATCAATGACCGGCTCTTGGAGGAGATTAAGGTCGCCCTAGCGGAACGTCGCAGCTTCGAGACGTAAGGAAGTGAACGACGCGTTGCCCGAGACTGAGCGACGTGACTAGAGCCGGAGTTTGTGACCATCGTGGTGACAAGCGGGCCGCTTGGAACGAGGATCGAGGCTCGGATCAGGAGGTGGGGAAACCTTCGGGCCAAGGTTGGCCTTCGGCGGGGCGCCAGAGGATGTGTTGGTCGATGCTCGGTTTATGGTGCCGATATTTTTCCATCAGACGGATCTTCTTACGCACGTGTTCGCCCAAATTCTGGCCGTAGATGAACGTGTTTTCGCCGGTTTCGGATACGACCATGAACTCGGTAGGCGAGTTCTCAAAATGGTCGAGAAACCCACGGGCATTGGTGAGTTCGATGTCGATGGAGGCTTGGAGGAATGACTCGTGCTTTTTCCGCTGAGCGGGGGTCTTGGCGGCGAGGTAACCGTAGACACCGGAACACCACGCGACCACGGAGCGGAGCGTTGTGGCCCAATGGCGGTAGCCACGGAGACGATCGCGTAGATCGCTGAATACGGCGGTGGCTCGAGGATCTTCGGCGCAGCGGGCGAGGGTGGCGGCAACGTATTTTTCGGCTTTGGCGATCCGCGGGAGGAGTTTGCGGTCGAAGCGGGGCACCATCTTGTCGGCCGACTCACGGGTGATGAGGTCGAAGAGCACGTCTTTGCCGAGGTCGTTGATGCCGGGATTGTTGTGCTGGAAGCAACCGTGGCGCTCGTAGTAGCGACGATCGGCCGAGGGAATCGCTTCGATATCGGGCACGATGGGGCGATCCCAGGCGCGTTGCCAACAGAAGCCGAAGCCACAAAAGAGGGGCACGATGGGCTGATGAGTGACGGCGTCTTCGAAGAGTTCCCAGGCGCGGGCAAGGGCGGGGCCGTGTTGAGGGCCGACGAAGCGATTGGCTTCAGTGAGCAGCACGTCGTCGATCGGGATCTCGGGAGTGAATTGAACGGCGCGAATGGCGGCGGGATTGGGCCAGTAGGGGGAGGCGGACGTGTTGGCGAGCCCACCCATGGCGCTGACGAGATTGGCGCCGATGCCCTTAAGTTGGGTGAGACGGGCGTGAATCATGCGGGGCCAAGGAATGCCGATGAGGGGCTCTTGATTCCAGACGGGGCCGGGCGAGTAGGTGAGGATGGGTTCGATGCCTTGAGCTCGCTCGTGTTCGAGCGCGGGTTTTTCCCGTTCGTCCATTTGGCAATGGAACATGCCGCCAGCGACGCCCGCTTGATCGCGGTATTTGGGGTGAGAATACGGGAGGGAATAGCCGCGAGCGAGGAGAGACGGGCCTTCCCAATGGATGCCGCGACCAAGTTCGGATTTGAGGTGATCGTGTTCGACCTTAAACGGTTCGATTCGGAGGCTGAGTTTGAAGTCGGGGTTCACTTCGGCGGCGGCTTCGCGCACGTTGCGCAGGAAAGCGCCGATGCTCTTGCCCGAGGCTTCGGCGATTTTGTCGTGACTGCGCCATTCCCGAATCATGTAGGGACCGCCGTTGCGACCAATGTAGAGAGAAGCCGAGTGTTCGAAGCCTCCGCCGCTGTCGTTGGTCCAAATTGACATGGCGTCGAGGTCGGGCACGGCCTGCAGGAGCGCCTGAGTGGCGAGGCGGAAGTGGTGTTTGGTGACCGGGTGGTCCTGTGCCATGGTGTAGCGGGGGAGGCGGGAACGAAACGGGTGATCGATCCGGGCACCGCGCAGGGTGGGGTAGCGTTGGAAGAAGCGTTCCGGCAGGCTGCGCGGTTCGTAGAGACACACGCTGGGCTTGAGGCCGAATTTGCGGCCGAGGGCGGCGAGGTTTTGGAGGCGCTCCAAATTGGCATCGAGGTAGTGGCTAGGCCAGAAGCCGCGGGTGAGGGGGGTGTCGATGAAGTGATTGAAACCGGGGCAGTAGTTGTAGAACTGGGAGTAATATTCGCCGGGAACCGAGTCTTCATAGGGGAAGCTCGCTTGGAGGCTATTAACCTCGAGGTGGGTGAAGCCGGATTCAGCGAGGGTGGCCGCGTAGTGTTCGGGAGAAAACTTGCGGTTATTGCGCCAGTATTGAGCGAATGATCCGTCCCAGATGGGGCGATTCATGGCGAAGCTGCGTTCAATCAGCATGCCGGCGGCAAGTTTGTCACGAGCTGCCGCGGACAGACTGTGCGCGAGGAGACGAGCGGCGGCGAAGAGTCCAGACCCCTCGCTGGCGATAATTTCGCCGGAGCCATCTTCGGCGAGTCGAATCCATATCCAATGTTTGGCCGCGGCGGACTGGGCCGCGGCGAGGGCGGCGGGCGACCATTGACGAGAGACGAGGGCTATATTGAACCCGTTGATCAGAGGCTTCGATGATGGTTGGGCGGTGCCGGTGCAAAGTCGGGCCAATTCCTCGGCGGCGGTTTTTTCAACCGGGACGAATTTGGAGGGGTAGGCAATGGCCGGCAGGACGGGGGCGGAAGGTGAAGTGGACGCAGTGCTCATAAGACGGGGCCATGTTAGTTTCGCGATCGGGCTGGGGCGCGATATGAAAGATGATGAAAGTAAAGGCACGTGGTCTACGATTGCCTTGGCGCGGAGGAGGGTTTCTTTCGGGGGGTGTTTTGCGGGTGGCGAGAATTAGGTCGAGTATCAGGGGCGGTTATTTGCCTGGGCATGGCGTTGAGTTTTGCCAGGGGGCTAAAAGCCCAAGACCCGATGGCGGAGGCGGTGGGCGCAATCATGGGTCGGGCATCGTTGGGAGATGCGAGCCGAGGGAATAATGTGCTCAGTATTGAGGATGGATACGACGCGTTGTTGTGGCGGGTGCATTTGATTCGGCAGGCGAAGCAGTCGATCGATCTTCAGACCTTTATTTGGAAAAACGACGAGTCGGGGCGTTTGATGATTTGTGAATTGGTGGAGGCGGCACGCAGAGGGGTGCGGGTGCGGATCATTGCGGATCACATGGTCTCTGACCAAAACCCGGAGGTCGGGGCGTTTCTTGCGACGGTGAGTCCCCATCTGGAGGTGAGGCATTACCGCCCGGTGATGGCGCGGCTGAACCCGACATTGGTGCAGAAGTTGAGTGCCATGGTTTGGGGGTTCCACGGCACGAATCAGCGGATGCACAACAAGTTGATGGTGGTGGATGGAACGGTGATGTTGACGGGGGGACGGAATATCGAAAACACCTACTTCAATCATGCGACGGGAATGAATTTCCGCGATCGTGACGTGATCGCGGTTGGGCCGGTGGCGGCGGAGGCGGCGGCCTCGTTTGAGACGTATTGGAATTTCAAGCATACGGTGCCGAGTGCGGAACTCAAAGATGTCGCGACCGTGATCGCCGGGGGGGAGTTTCCCCGTTATGCGACGCGGGATGATTACGATTTTGGCGGTCTTTTTGGCGCGTTACAAGAAGAGGCGGATAACGAGGAATTGATGAAGGCGCGTTTCTGGGCACGATTACGGCAAGCTGATCGGGTTGAGTTTATCCATGATGAGCCGGGAAAAGGCCGGGGTTTCTTTTCCAGCGATTCGAATACTACGGTGGAATTACGGAAGCAGGTGGGCTTGGCGCGCCGGGAAATCGTGGTGCAGACGCCCTATTTAATCCTGAGCAAAACGGCGCGGAAGCTCGCGGCTAAACTGAAGCGGAATTTCCCGGAACTACGGATTCGGATTTCGACTAATAGTTATGCGTCGACGGACAACATCATGGCCTACTCGGCTAACTATCGGTTGCGCAGTGATTACGTGGGGAAGCTGGGATTAGAGGTTTACGAATTCAAACCGCATCCCGGCTCGCTGCGCGAGTTGATGCCCCAATACGATGAGGCGGCGCAGAGGGGCGTGGCGGACAAAGTCAGTAAGCCGCCGTTTCTTTGTCTCCACGCCAAGTCGTTGGTGGTGGATGGGCGCCTATCTTTCGTGGGATCTTACAATCTTGATCCGCGATCGGTGAGTTTGAATACGGAGGTGGGACTGATTATTGAGGATGAGGCGTTTGCGCACGAGTTGCAGAAGAAGATCGAACGCGACATGGCACCCAGGAATAGTTGGGTGATCGCGAAGCGGGAGTTTCCGTTGGGTCTTAGGGCGGTCAATTCGCTCATTGATGGGACGCTCTCGCTGAGCCCGATCGATGTTTGGCCAATCCAGAATTCGAGTAGTTTTGAGTTACGTCCGGGAGCGGAAGCGGTGCCGCGGGGGCATCCGGAGTTTTATAGTCGTTACCGCGAGGTGGGCGATTTTCCCGGCGCGGACGCGACGTTGACGTCAAAAGGAATTTTAACGCGTTTCTACAAAGCAGTGGGGGCGGTCTTCACCCCGATAATGTAGGGGGTGAAGGAGATGATGTTCGAAACTATTTTAGATCTTAGCTGAACATTAGACGGGATGAGGACAGGCTCTATCTAGGTAAACCGGGGTAGTCGCTTAGCTGGTTTTCGGGGATTAACGGGGAACGCATTACACTGCGAAACCCGGTCCTGATCTAGCGGTTTTTGGGCATGCTCCAGAAACGAGGAGGATTCGGAGCGACCTACGGAAACATTCGGGCCCGCTCGGTTTGCATGACTTTATTGCATATCCGGATAAGTTTATAAGCGATTCGGGGAGGCGCGTGGTAAAGCACTTGCAATTGCAGGGATTGTTTAATTGGCGGCGCAAGCTAAATTGGCCGGGACTGGCTTTTGTGCTCACGGCGTGGTTCTGAGAGTGGTGTGGATGGGATACGCGGATGGAAGCGTGGTGGGGCGCCGCATGGTTGGTGGTGATGGCGGTGGCGATGTTGGCGTGGACGTTGCGCCGGACGGGACGATTGCATTGGCGAGATCTCTGGTTGGCGCTGGCGATGAGGCAGTTCGAAACGGTGATCAAGGTGCCTAATTTATCGCCTGCGGTGTTTCCGGTGGTGCTACTGTTGGCGATGGGGTGGATCATGGCGAAGCCGCTGGGGCGGGCGCAATGGACCGCAGTGGGCGGGATCGGATTGATCGCGGTGTTTTAGGGGGGGTGGTTTGTTTGGGGACGGGGCGTTGGGATGGGTGGCGGGATTAAGATTGGTGCAAAATGCCTGCGACCGACGGTGGAGAAAATTCATGGGACCAGGATTAGCCGGGGAGGCGCCACGCTATGCCACGTTGATGGTGTCGGTGTGGTTGGGATTGTTGGCGTGGCCTAGCGGTGGTCCTCGGAGCATGGTGGTGGCGCCGCGGTTCGATTTACGGGAGCGCCCGGTGGGGGATTGGCCAGGGACGATGGGTATGAGTCATGCGAGCCGGGTGACGATGGCGTATTCCAATAACCAGAAGATTGAGTGGATCAGCGTCTGGGAAGAAAAGGGAGATTAGCGGGTGGCAGAAGCCCAAGTGCCGGGAGCGGTGCATGGCCAAGCGGTGGAAGTGCAACGCGGGGAAAGGTTGATTTCATGCCGGAGAATCGGCTGTCACTTGCGGCGGAACCGGAATCCCCGTGGTCGTGGTTGCCGTGGTGGAATCCCAAGGGAATTACGTGGGCTCGAGCGATGGGGGACTGAATCAGCAATGGATGGCGGAACGAGTGATCTTGGTCGTGGACGGCAGGGTCGATGAAGTCCTGAATTTGCGGTTGGCTTGGAAGGCAACCGATTTGGCCGAAGAGGCAGAGTTGAAGGTAATGTTTGGCGATTAAAAGGCGAGATTGAGTTGTCAGGAACTGCGGGTTGGCAACTCGATCGACGCGCCGGTGCAGCGGGGAAAACTGACTTTGCGCAACGGGCTGGGCCCGGTGCCCTTGAACCTTCCAATTGATCCGCGGGAAGGGTCGTTGTTGGAACCGACGCTCCCGGTTACCCCGGAGTATGAGTGTCGAGGTTGGGCGGAGGAGACGGGTGAATTATGGCCGAAGTAGGCGCTGGGAATCGTGAGAGGGTTTTATGGTGGGGAAGGTGGGTGGGGGGCGTTCGGCTGGACCGAAGCGGAGCGGGAGTTCGAGTTGCGTTCGCTCGCGCCTCGTTATCTCAACGTTTCGATTCAGTTGCGATATGCGCAGGTCAATCAAGGCCCGGTGAAAGTCGTGGTGGATGGAGAAACGCACTTGCTCGCTTGGTCGCCGGACGGATTACAATTTTCGGTGGAATTGAGTGGCGGGCGAACGCAGCGAATCCTGCCCATCAATGAAGCAGGGATGATGAGCCCGCGAGAGGCCGGTAGCTCCGGCGATTCGCGTCAGTTGGCGTTACGAATAAACCGGCTCCTAGATGAGAAGCCGGCCTCGACGTTGCTTTCCGACCTGCCGAGAGACGAAGGCGCACCGGGGCTGAACGGGGCGACCGAGCCGGGGACAGCTATCACCTCGTGCCGAGCCCGGCGAAGATTTGAATCTCGGTATTGCGTTTAAAGATCGTGCGGGCCAGCGCGGTGAGATCGGCGGTCGTGATGCTGCGTAAATCTGCTTCGCGGGAAGAGGCGAAACGAAGCTGATCGGGGTCTTCGGAAAGACGGTCCAGTACCGAATATAACCAATAATCGTTGTCGCGCATTTGGTCATCAAGATCATCTAAAGTCGGGTTAATGGCCTGAGTGAGGAGCACATCACTGAAGCCCTCTTTGGCCAAATCCAGGGCAACTTTTCTAATTTCGCGATCGGCGCGTTCGGTGTAGCGGCGTTCGGTGACGACCTCGGCGCGGATGTAGCCGATGGTAGGATCGGAGTCGGGATACCAGACGCCGACTTGGGGGCTGTAGGCTAAGCCTTTTTCTTCTCGGAGTCGTTCCCGAACCAGCAGATTTAAGCCCTTGGCAAGGAGTTCGAGTTCACGATGGCTACGGACGCCGGAGGTGAGTTTGACCGGCCACATGAGGGTGAGGCCGCCGCGACCGTCGGGACTGTAGGAGGACACATTTTCCTCATCGTCTTCGATTTGCCAGTTGATAGCGGGCGGCGCGGCGATGGGGGATCGAACTGGCAAGGCCCCCATGGTCTGAGCGACGGCATCGACCGCGTCCTCGAGGAGAATATCGCCGATCATACTGAACTCGAGGGGAAGCGTTTCGAGTTGAGGGAGCAGCCATGCGCGAACGTCGGCTTCATTGATGGTGGTGACCTGTTGAAGTTTCGCGGGACGGAATCGATCGTCTTTGCCGGATAGCACGTAGAGGAAATTCGCGCGGAGGGTGGGCTCCGGGATAATGGTGCTGAGCCGAGCTTCCTCGGCGACCTGGGTGACGGCGTAGCTCACGGCAGAGGGGGCAAGGGCCGGGTCGGAGAGGTAGGCTGCGATCATTGAGCAAAGCAGCGTGATCTGTTCGCGATCAGAGACGCCGTTGAAAACCAAGGAGTCTTCATCAACGCGGAAACTGAGTTCCGCAAATCGCCCATTGAGCGAGCGGGTGAGGCCCTCGATATCCAGGGCGTTGAGGCCACCGGAAATCAAGGAGCGGCTCGCGATGTCGGGCAGGGCGGTCTGTGCAGGAGAGGCGCGCAGCAGACCGCCGGGGCGAAGTCGAACCAGAACAGAAACGGACTCGGCTTTGAAGTCGGTTTGCTTGAAATTTAGACGGACGCCGTTGGTGAATTTGACCTGATGCACATCGGATATGGCATCGTGTTGTTGGGAGGCAATCCGGCCAACGGCTCCAAAGTTGTTATACGGGAACTCGGCGGGCGCGGGCATGGCGGGGGGCTCAATTTCTTCAGACATCGTGGCCTGAAGAGAGGCGACGAGATTTTGGCTTTTGCCCGCCGCCTCGAGGTCCCCATAGATGAAGTAGCGGGGGCGCCCAGTCTGCAGGAAATCGGCCATGGCGGCTTCGCAATCCGCGACGGTGAGGGAGGGGAGGACGGATTCTACAAAGCTGAACGCATCGGGTAATGCAGGCATGACCCGGCCATGAATAATCGCGTCGGTGAGGCGCTGGGCATAGTCGGGCGCGCGTTCCGCGTTGGGTTGTCGCCGGGCATAGGCCACGCGTTTGAGCATGATCTCTCGGGTTTCCTCCAATTCGGCAGGGAGGATGCCGAACCGGAGGACGCGTTGGTGCTCACGAATGAGATCATCAAGGAGTTTTTTCCAGTGCTCGGGTTTGCCGGAGATCCCAAAGGAGAGCTCGGCGACATCGATGGACGGATTATTGAGGCTGATTGCAATCGTTTCCACCTCGCTGGGGGCGAGCAGAATTTTGCGGTTGAGGCGGGTTTGAATGATGGCCAAGACGACCTGTGTGGTGAGTTGTTGGATACGGCGATGATTTGAGTCGATGGCGGGTTCGGGGCGGGTGTGAACGATCTCAAAATTGAAGGATTTGATCGGCCCGATTTGGGTCCAGTGGAGGCGCGGTTTGGTGGGGTTGGCGGCGAGGGGGCGGGAGCGCCGTGTGGGGGCAGGGCCGGTCGCGCGGAAGGACGCGAAGTGTTGTTTGATTTGAGCGGATATCTGGGCGGGTTCGAAATCACCGACGACGGTGAGGATAGCATTATCGGGGCGATACCAGCGCTGGTAGAAGGCCTTGAGTCCGGAGTCTTTGGCACGGTCGACGCTGCGGGGAGTGCCACCCACAAAACGATCACCGAGGGGGTGGTCGGGGTAGACGAAGCCCATGCGTTCTTGGGTGAATGCGCCGGCGACGATCCCGCGGGCGGCCATCTCGGCAAGCACGACCTTGCGCTCTCGTTTGACCTGGCCGGAATCGAACACCAAGCCGTCGCACCAATCACGCATGACGCGGAGGGCAAGTTCGATGGTCTCAGGATCGTGGTGGGACAAATCGAGTTGGAAGACCGTATGGTCGGGGGTGGTGAACGCGTTGACTTCAGGACCGAACCGAATTCCGGCTTTGGCTAAGGTGGCGCCAAGCGTCTCGGCGGGAAAATTCGTGGTACCGTTGAAGGCCATGTGTTCGACGAAGTGGGCGTAGCCTAGCTCGTCTTCAGTTTCGTCGTTGGCGCCGGCTTGGATGATGAGACGAATGCTCACGCTGTTGCCGGCATCCACGTGGCGCGCATGCACAAAGCGAAGCCCGTTATCGAGTTGGTCGGCGGT
>Ga0209390_10002185_pt1 | contig 35221 bp, 26 predicted proteins | sample BON01_FD_187212 | JGI IMG/M metagenome (GOLD analysis project Ga0209390, IMG submission 187212) | Freshwater microbial communities from Lake Bonney liftoff mats and glacier meltwater in Antarctica - BON-01 (SPAdes) (version 2) | ecosystem: Environmental > Aquatic > Freshwater > Ice > Glacier...
GTTGAAGTTTGGTCGGGTATCCCATGGAGAGCACTAATACATAAATCTAGCATATATACTAGATTAATATTCACGGCTACAAAAGAAAAATACTAGATTTTCAATCTAGAAAAACCAATCTCGAGGGGAAAGAGCTAAGCTCTCTCCCCTGCACCCCTCTCTAACCTTTTGTTTAATCCCATCCCTAAATTATCAACCCAGCTACTGTTGCACTTGATTTGGCAGCCCATCAAAGGGACCTCCGGATTCGTGGTCGATCCAGGTCTGTATTTGCCGCCGTCTGTGTGACCTTTGCCAAAGGGCTCTTTGCTATTCATCGGGGCCATCGAGTGAGGACCATTGTCCCAACTGCTCATTTCCCCCCCCGCCGCCTGCTCGCTCCACCTCCAGTGCCTGCCGGGTTCGAGTCCCTTCCTCGGCACCATTTTTTGACGGATTTTCGATCTCGGATGGCGGATCGACTCCACCGGAGGACGGTGGAATGCGGGAAATTGAACCGATTGCGAATTACTTCGGAAGTCGAATTGGATGTCTGCGCGAGAACGAGTGGCGGATAGGCTTGGTGAGGTGGGCAAATCATGGTCTCGAATCAGGCTTGCGTGTCGGCAAGGGGCATGGAGACTGCGCGTCGAGGGAACGCTCTCAAAACTCGACCTGAACTAACACCAACCTCGCACGGGCCTCGCGCCCGTTTTTTACATGGACGACAAGCCTGAAAAAGAAGAACTGAAAAAGGACTTCAACAAACTAGATCTTAACCAGCTACAAGCCTTCAGCTTCGGCACTCAATGGACGCAGGAAAAGTCTGCCCCCGGAGGCGGTGGCAATTCGCGGGATGACCGGCCGCGTCGAGATGGTCCGCGGGGTGATCCCAAGGATCGTCGCGGTTTTAAACGCCCCAGTGGACCTCCTCGTGAAGGTGGCGGACGACCCGGTGGTGGTGATCGTCGGCCTCAAGGCGGTGATTACCGTCCGCAAGGCGGAGATCGTCCGCAAGGCGGAGATCGTCCCCAAGGCGGAGATCGACCGCAAGGCGGAGATCGTCCCCAAGGCGGGGATCGTCCGCAAGGCGGAGATCGTCCCCAAGGCGGGGATCGTCCGCAAGGTGGAGATCGTCCGCAAGGTGGGGATCGTCCGCAAGGTGGGGATCGTGGACCGGGGCGTGATTCTCGGGCACCGTTTCGAGGCGGACCGCGACATGATGAGGGTCAACATCAGGGCCACTTTGGCCCCTACATCAGCCCCCACTTTGAAGCCACATTTTACCCCGAGGATGTCAGTTTTGCGGCCTTGGCCAAGACGATCAGAGCTTCTTGCCGAACATTTGAGTTGTTCGATATCGCGAAGACCGTGATCGCGAAGCAAGACCGGTTCGTGGTCGTGCTTGATCGGAAACCGAGTAAAAACCCGGAAGCGGCCAAGCGGCAGTTTTACGTTTCGATGCCAGACAGCGTTCCGTTCGAGAACGAAGAGGAGGCGATTAATCACGTGATGTCGAAGCACCTCGATCGGTTCTTCTCCACCGCGCAGGTCGAAACGGATCCGCCCAAGGGCAGCTTCCAAGTGATTAATCGGTGTGGTGTGACGGGACAGTTACTCGGACCGCCTAACTATCACCTCTACAATCAGACACTCCAGCAGCACCATGCGAATCGATTGGAGCGGATGCCGTTTGAAGCCTTTAAGAGCCGGGTCGAATCGGTTCGAGAACCTGAAGTCATTCAGGCTTGGTTGGAGTTGATGAAGAAAGTCACGCGCTACACTTGGCTCGGCGACGGGAAGACTCCGACGAATGCGAAACCCGAATCAACCGAACCAGTGCCCGGCGCACCTGATGTCGGGTCAGAAGGTGAGACCGTTGCGGCCACATCAGCTGACACTGAAACCGCGGCCGCAGCTGCGACCGACGCACCCGCGGCGGAAGTTTCTGAAGCTGAAGCGGCTCCTCCTCCCGTGGCCGATGATGCGGTCACCTTTGATTCCGTCAACGAGGTCAAGGTGTTTTTGCTGACTAAGATGCGCGACAAGGTGGTGCGAACGTTTGAACACGGACGCTTTCACGGTCGGGAATTGGAGAACATGCCCGATGGTGAAATCAAACGGGCGGTATTGGGTGCTCTCGAGCGCCAACAACGATTCCCGCTTGATTCGGCTAACGCACTGCGTGGTCGCCTCCGTCGCGAAGGTTTCACGATCTTCAAAAAGGGCTCCAAAGGCGTCAGTTACGTTTGCGCGGTAAAGCGGAAATTCCGGGTGCCGGGGCAGACTTTTGCCGACAGCATCGATCAACTCATTTCATTCATCGAGAAAACCCCGATGATCAAAGTGAGCGCGTTACCCGAGAGATTCCTCAAATTTTCGTCAGCCAAGCCGGTGGAGAAGAAGCCGGCGGAGCCAGTAATCGAAGAACCAGCGTCGGAGGCTGAAGCGCCAGTGGCCCCCACCGCAGGGGAAGGAAAACCAGCGGAAATAAAGAGCACTGAAGCCCAGCCCGTAGTTAACGCCGCGCCAGAAAAAATTGAATTGTCAGCGGAAGACCTAGGACGTCTGAAGCGGATGACGCTCGATTTACGTTGGTTGGTCACGGAAGGCTACGTCACGGAATTCATCGACGGCAGTCTATTTTCGGCTGCTCCGATTCCTCCGCCCAAGCCTAAACCCGCGCCGAAACCGAAACCAAAACCTAAAGTTGAAGTAACGGGAGCCAAGGCAGCGGCGGCGACTGAATCTGCGCCGACTGAAGAGGTTGCCGCTGAAACAGTGGTTCCGACCGAACCTCCAGCAGCGACGGCAGAAGTGGCGGCGGAGACTTCTGATTTAGACAATCTAGCCGGAGAAGATTCTGCGGCGGTGACGGAGCAAGTCGCGCCCGTCGCCGCACCGTCCGAGGTGGTTGCGCCGGAACCTGAAGCGATGCCAGATCCCGTGGTTGCACCGGAGTCGGTTGCGACACTCGAGCCTGAAGCGACGCCACCACCTGAAGTCGCGCCTGAGCCTGTTTCAGGGGCGAGCCCAGAGGTGACGGAAAGTGTCATCGCCGAGCCCGAGGCCGCGCCGGCGGCAGAGACCACCCCGGTTGAAGCGACGGATACGCCTGCTGCCGAATCAGCTGAGAAAGCTAGCGCCGACCAAGCAGAACCGGAAGCGGCGTCAAACGAGGAAGAGAAGGAGAAACCTTCCACCTGAGCGGACTGAGTTCATCTCCATCCATTTAAACGAAGAGCGGTCCCGTCGTGGGCCGCTCTTTTTTTTGGTCGCGGGTAAGATTAGACAAATTACCGCTAGGGGGTGGTACTTTAAAACTCTACCGGCAGACTGATTTTAACCACAGATTGCGCCGATAAAAACCGGATACCAATCCCCCGCGCCACGGCTTTTTATGCGGATCGAATCCGTAAATTTTTATTCTATCGTATCCGCTCAAGCGTTGCGTCGTGGATACAGTTTAAACGCTTCGGGACATTAGGGTGAGGTGTCCAGCCGGACGGTATGATTTTGATCGGCGGTGATGCCGAGGGTCAGGTGCCAGGTTTGCGCGGGCAGCCAATCGGCGATACGTTCGGGCCATTCAATCGCTACAATCCACGGTGTGATCATGAAATCTTCCAATAAAAGAGCGTCGATTTGGGTTTCATTTTCCAGGCGGTAGGCGTCGACGTGAAGGAGGCGACACGACTCACCTTGATACAATGAGAACAGATTGAAAGTAGGGCTTGTCACGGGATCGTGAATACGAAGGCCGGAGGCAAGTCCTTGCACGAAGGTGGTTTTGCCCACCCCTAGATCGCCGTGCAAAGCGAGCACGGTGTCCGCGGGAAGCGCTAGAGCGAAGTCGGCCGCAAGTTGGCGAGTCGCTTCGGCCGAAGAGGTTTCGACCCCGGCGCGAAGTCTATCGCATATGTTCAAATCCATGATATTGAGAGAGGTCTACGGTGTCTTCGAATCGAGACCGACTTCGTTTCTTCTCGAAGCAGCCAATCATAGAAAGTCGGGTCTTGAATTCTTGGTGCCACTCGGCCTTGAAAACCACGGGATCAACCCGGGAATCGACGGTAAAGAGAAGCTCGTAATCTTCGCCATCGGTCAACGCGTGTTCAAGTGGTGGGAGACCGCTGGACTTACTGGCGATTTGCGCTGATTTGGAGAGAGGAATAACCTGTGCGCTCACGGAGGGGCGGCACCCGCGAGGAGTGAGAGACCACAGGTCTTTAGCCAGTCCGTCACTGATATCGGTCATGGAGCGCACGGTGGTGCGAGTGCTCAACCACTGGGCTTCGGCGAGACGCGGTTTGAATTTCCAATGCCAGCCGAGGCGACTTCCGCCCAGCCCGCCGGTCACGAAGATCCAATCACCGGCGGCAGAGCCGGATCGCGGGATTGCGCCTTTGACGGGAGCTTCTCCGATCAGGGTCATGGTGGCGCAAAACCCTTCATTCTGGGTGGCGACGTCGCCGCCAATTACCGGCACGTGGTGGAGGCGAGAAATAGTAGCGAGGCTCTGATAGAATTCCTTGAGCCACTCGACTTTAATAGTGGGGCTCATGGCGAGTGCGACGACTGCGGCGCGAGGGCGGCCGCCCATCGCGGCGATGTCGCTGATGTTCCGGTTGAATAACTTGGCCGCGGCGCCTTTGGCGGGGATTTTGGCGTCGAAGTGATGCCCGAAAATAACGGGATCCACCGTCACCAGTTGATCACGTAAAGAGCCTGATAATACGGCACAGTCATCGCCGATACCCGCGGGAGAGGCGGGGGATGAATTTCCCAGCCAGGATTTGATTTTTTTAATCAGTCGGACCTCGCCCCAGGCGGCGATGGATTTGCTGGTTTGGAGAGTGAAAGGAGACATCGCGGCGGTCTCAGACTTCGACCCCGGAAAGTATTAGCAGGATCGTGTGCAGATTGAAAAGACTGTGGGCAATGATCGGGACGCGAATATTGCCCGTGCGTTCATAGGCGTAGGAGAAAATTATCCCCAGTGCCGTCAGGGGGACAAACGCCACCAGGTTGCCATGGAGTGAAGCGAACACCGCGGAAGGCAGGGCGTAGGCAATCCACGTCGGGGTGCGGGAGCGGAGGAAGCGGAAGAACCCGGCGCGGAAGATTATTTCCTCGGCCAAGGGCGCAATGATCACCGCGAGAATACTCATGGTAATGATCAGCGGGATGGAGTCGGAGTTGGCGAAGAGGTCCACCAGCTCCTGCTTACTGGTGTCGAATCCGAAGGTCTCCAGGAGAAGGGTCCAGCCGAGGTTCAATATCAGTAGCGTCGGCATGGCGGCTAGAAACGTGATGCCGGCGGCTCGCCAGAGGTTGAGGGGCGGGGGAGTCACGACGGGAGATTCTGTCCCGGACGAGGCGGAGTCGTCAGAGGCGGTTTTCCGGCGGAGGGCATACGAGGCCGCGAAGGCACCGGTGAGGAGGCCGGCTTGGAAGCCGGCACCGTAGATCATGAGTTGCGTATTTTCGTCTAAACCGGGTTGTTGAGCGTAGAGCCCCGCGACGATTTGTCCGAAAAAACCCCCGGCAACGATGGCGAGGAAGGCGAGGACGAACTCTACAAGGTTGATTGGCCAAAGGGGCAGCGGACTGGGCTGGCTGCGCCAGTTCTTTCCGGCCGGGGAAAAGAGTAACCGATAGACCGTCACGCTGCCCGCGATCAGCAGCAGGAGTTCGCCGATGGAAACGGCGACCAGCAGGGGGGCTAGATTTTCCGGAAACATGGACAGCAGGTGGGAGGCAATGAGCCGGGGGCTCTAACTTTAGCGCTTTTTGACTGATTTGCCGTCGTAGATCACCTGACCATCGACGATCGTTGTTTTGACGCGTCCGCGCATTTCGGCACCATGCCATGGGCTGTTGGAGGATTTGGAGAATCCGGCCTTGGCGTCGTAAATCCAGCGCTCGTCGGGATCAAAAAGACAGATGTCGGCGGCGGCACCGACGGATAAAGTGCCGGCGGGGAGTTTGAGGATATCGGCGGGTTTGCGCGTCATGAGATCGATGACCTTGGACAACTTGAAGCGGTTCTTGCGCACCAGGATATCGAGCGTGACGGGCAGGGCGGTTTCGAGACCGAGAATTCCGTTGGGCGCGTAATCGAATTCCATGTCCTTTTCGTAGTCGGTGTGGGGCGCATGGTCGGTGGCGATGATATCGATAGTGCCGTCGCGGAGGCCGTTGATAATCTCGATTTGGTCCTCTTCGGTGCGAAGCGGGGGGTTCATTTTGAACTTCGGGTCGAAGCTTTCGATGGTCGAGTCGGTCAGGGCAATGTGATGCGGGGTGGCTTCGGCGGTGATTGAAACGCCGCGGGATTTGGCGCGGCGGATGATGTCGACGGAGTTACGCGATGAGATGTGTTGCAAGTGAATGTGAGCTCCGGTGTAGGTCGCGAGGATGGCGTTGCGTGAGACGATGAGGTCTTCCGCCGCATTGGGCCACCCGCGTAGTCCTAATTTTGCGGATACGGCACCTTCGTTCATGACGGCGCCGACGGTCATGGAATGATCCTGACAGTGATCCATCAATGGGAGGTCGAACATCTTGGCATATTCGCAGGCGCGGCGCATCAACTCGTTGCTTTGCACGCAGTCACCGTCGTCGGTGATGGCCACGACGCCGGCGCGGGAAAGTGAGCCGATGGGGGCGAGGGTCTCGCCCTTCATGTCGACGGTGATGCAGCCGGTGGGGAACACTTTGACCACGGCGTCGCGGGCGATGACGTCTTTAATGTATTGGATGGTGCCGGTGTTACTCGCGGGGGGCGAGGTGTTGGGCATGCAGACCACGGTGGTGAACCCACCGGCGGCGGCGCAGTGGGTGCCCGTAGCGATGTTTTCTTTATGAGTCTGACCTGGCTCGCGGAAGTGGACATGAATATCAACGAGGCCGGGGCAGGCCACGAGACCGGTGCCGTCGATGACTTGGGCTTTTTTCTTTTCGGCGCCGGTGAGGCGCTCGACGAGCACGCCATTTTTAACGAATAAGTCGCCGACGGCGTCCCGCTTATTGGCGGGATCGATTACGCGGGCGTTTTTGATATGAAGGAAAGGCATGGGAAGGGGATGGCCGGGAAAAGGCACAAGCAGACACGAAAATCGGACTATTTGATTTCGGTCATAAGCTATTTCTTAACGGAGAGGATGGGAGCGCCAAAGTTGATCAGTAAATCTGTTTCAATGCGAGATGACCGAAGGTAGCCGAGGAGTTGAGCGATCTGCTCATCGATCACATGGCGCACGGCTTTGAGTGCGACGATGAGTCTATCGTCGATCAAAAGATCGGCGCAGTAATGTGCTAATACGGTTCCATCCTCATCAAAAACAGCCAGGGGATGCGGTGGTTTAACTTCCAGCCCTGATTTCAACAATTGATGAGCCGGACCGTTTTCATAAACTTTTTCGGCGGGTCCGTGACGGTGATCACAATGGAGCGCAAACACGGTTTCTCTCACGTGGTCACGGAGGCCACTGATGGAAGATGGTGCGCTCATTTTCGTGACTGTTTGGGTCTTTTTACGGCTCAGGTTTGGGGGGGAGAGATTATTTGGGGATACTGACGTATTCGGGTTGGCCGCCGGCGCACAGGTAGAGAACCGCCATGCGGACGGCGATGCCGTTGGTGACCTGTTCCAAGATGACGCTCCGGGGGCCGTCGGCGAGTTCGCTGTCGATCTCCACGCCGCGGTTGATGGGACCCGGGTGCATGATGATGGCATCGGGATGAAGCCAGGAGGCGCGTTCTTGATTGAGGCCGAACATGGAAGTGTATTCGCCGAGGGAAGGGAACATGCCGGCGGTCTGGCGCTCGTGTTGAATCCGGAGCAGCATGACCACCTCCGCATCGGCGAGGGCGGCGCGCAGATTGTGGGAAACCTTGACCCCCATGGCTTCAAACGCGGGAGGCACCAGCGTGGAGGGACCGACGATGGTGACATTGGCACCATACTTGGTGAGGGCCTGAATATTGGAGCGAGCGACTCGGCTGAAGAGAATATCGCCAAGGATCACGACGCGGCGGTTCTTTAAACTACCGAGCCGTTCCCGCATGGTGAATGTGTCGAGCAGGCCTTGGGTCGGGTGCTCGTGGGCGCCGTCGCCGGCATTAATCACCGGAATTTTGAGGATCTTAGAAAGGTAGAGGGCGGAACCGGGCGCGGAGTGTCGGATGACAATCATGTCCGCCTGCAATGCTTGGATCGTTTCACCGGTATCGCGGAGGGACTCTCCTTTGGTGGCCGAGGAGTTTTTGGCGTCGAGTGAGATGACGTCGGCGGAGAGGCGCTTGGCGGCCATGTCGAACGCCATGCGGGTGCGGGTGCTGGGTTCGAGGAAGAGGTTGACGATCGTTTTACCGCGGAGGGCGGGGACCTTTTTTACGTTGCGCCCGAGGATTTGTTTAAACGCGACGGCGGTGTGGTGGATTTGATCCAGTTCTTCGAGGGAAAGGTCCTCGATGGTGAGGAGGTGGCGGCGATTCCAGGGCATAGGGAGTTTTGGATTTTGGAAGTCGGATTTTAGATTTCTATTTCCTGAACGTGGAGATCTCGATGCGGTCGGCGGCGGGATTGGCAGAGTTGAGGGAGACGACGACTTTTTTATCGGTGCCAGCATCGACGGTCAGGCCCACGTAATCGGCGGCAAAGGGCAACTTGTGTCCGCCACGGTCGACGAGAACGGCCAGTTCCACGGCGCCGGGGCGACCGTGGTCGAAGAGTTCGCTGAGGGCGGCCTTGAGGGTGCGCCCGGAGAATAATACATCATCGACGAGGATGACGGTGCGATCGGCGACATCGAAGGGGATGATGCTGGGGCGAGTTTCTTTCGGAATCGGGTTGCGGCCGATGTCGTCGCGGTGGAATGACGGATCGAGTTCTCCGGTAGGAATGGTGGACCCCAGAATGGCGGCAAGGCGACGATTCAGCTCGGTGCCACCATTGGTAATGCCGATGAGGCAAAGGTCGGTGGTCGACCGGTGGCGGGTTCGAATATCGGTTGCGATCCGCTCGATGGCAGAGTGGATTTCGGGGGCGTCGAAAGTAAGCGGCGCAGGCACGGGAGCATTAAGGTCGGGCGGAGCGGGCGCGGTAAAGCGGGAAACGACGCGGAGGGTATCTCGGGAACAAAAAAACGCCTCGCGGGTGAGGCGAGACGGTGGGAAGGGCTCGGGTGAGCAGGTGACGGCACCGCTGGCGCTCACCGTGCCGGTTACTGATGCCCATTGACGGTAATCGAGCCGCGACTCGCTACCACGGCGGGGTAGGACGCCCAACGGTGATTCGGTGCTGAAAGATCCAGCGGATACTCGGGTATTGACGGAACCGAAATAAGTCCCGGCGGATTCTGCCCGCGCTTCAAGACCCAGCGGGAGCATGATGTCGGCGAGAGGGAGCATTGCGAAACGCCGAGTGCGTTGAGCGAATTGAGATAGTCGGTTCAAAACGTGGATTTTTGAATTGGTCCGAGTTGAGCCGAGCCGATTCTAGTCCACGTCGGGTTTTCCGACCCTACGCCCACCTGCGTCGTTGATTTGGCGGAAGCGGTTAGCCGAGCCAGTCGTCGAGGGCTGCGTCGTCGGGCACATGGGTGCCAAACTGGTAGTCATGAGCCAGCAAACGGGCGTAGGCCGGTTCGACAAAACGTTGGCAATGGAGGAGCACTTTCGTGTGTTGCCCGGGGGCGCGCACCAAACGGCCGAGTCCTTGGTTCACTTTTTGGAGGCCGGGAATGCGGTAGACACGGTCGAAGGCGTCGTCACGAGAGCCGCCGGATCGTTCGAGCTCGGTGAGCAAGGCACGTTGGCGCGCGTTGACCTCGGGGAGGGCCGGGCCGACCACCATGGCGTGGGAGATCTTTCCACCGAGCATGTCGATGCCCTCGGCAAAACTACTGCCCAGCACGAGAAGCAAGACGTCGGCGAAAGCCATGGATTGTTCGACCCAAGCGGTTTGCGCGGCGAGATCTCGCAAACGCGGTTGCAGGGCGACGCGCAAGGGATGCGCGGCAGTGATTTGGCGTTCGATGGCCTCGGCGTAAGCGTAACTGGGGAAAAAGACGACGACCGCGCTCTGGGCGGCGGCGTGCAGGCGAGCGATGGTCGTGGCGGTGAGGGGGAAAAACTGATGCCGGCGTTGGTAGCGCGTGTCGACGCGCAGATCGATCGCGACGTCGTAGCTCTGGTCGCGCCACGGGGTGAGGGCGTTGACCCGATTGACTTCGGCGGGAGTGAGACCGAGGGAGGTGTTGAAAGCATTGGCGGGGCCCAGCGTGGCGCTGGCTAGGACGACCCGGGAAAAGCTGCGGAGAATGCCGCCGGTGATGGGGGCGGCATCAAGGCAGGTGAAGTGAATTTCGCTTTCGCGGGGAGTCCAGAGGAGGCGCGTGAGGGTGGGACTTTGCAGCCAATCGGCGAGTTCGATGGTGCTCCACAAGGTTTGAGCGAGATCGGGTCCGAGGGCGGAAAAATCGAGAGAGACGAGGGGGAGTTGCTCGGCGATGTGGGAGATAACATCGAGGAGATCGTCTTCGGCGATGGCATCGATGGCATCGGAGATACGCTGGCCGGAAACGATGAGGGCGAGGGTTTCCCAGGCGCGGCGAAGCGTGGTGGGAGCGCGAAGATGGTCGAGCTCGGCGAGGACGGCCCGGGTGTCGGCCGCCCGGAGCACGTGGGAATGGGCATCGGCGACGCGCGACGGGAGATTGTGCGCTTCGTCGATAATGAGCATGGTTCGAGCCGGATCCCAGCCCGGCTGGTTCTCGAACAGGGTGCGGTTGCGGGGCGCGAAAACGTAATTATAGTCACCGACCCAAACATCCTGAAAAGCGAGGGCGGTGCGGGTGATTTCGTAGGGGCAAATATTGGCGTTGCGGCCGGCATCGCGGAGGGCGGGTAAGTCGCGGGAATGGTCGGGGAAGAGGTGGAAACGGTCCAAGCCACTCTGGGGCCAGCGGGTTTCCACATCGTTGATGAAACGGCACTGATCGCGCACGCAGTGAAACGTATGGTTTACGCAGTGTTCGCTCTTATTGCGCACATGCCAGATGGCGAGATCGGATATTTTCCGGGTGGGCTCCGGCGCGGTCCCGGCGGCGGGCGCCGACGGGGCGTTGTCATCACTCGGGTTATAACCGGGCTCGGTCATGCGGCGGAGCGTTTCGACGACTTGGAGTTGACCGGTGGATTTGCTGGTGAGGTAAACGATCCGGTCGCATTGTCCGGCGCGGAGGGAGTGGAGCGCACTCTCCAGCATCACACCGGTTTTGCCGAAGCCGGTGGGGGCTTCGAAGGCAACGATCGGCGTTGAGCCAAGGGCTTGGTCGAGGTGGTGACGCGTGTCCTCTTGCCCCTCGCGTAAACGGGTGAATGGGGGGTGAAAAACGAGATTTCGACGACGGTTTTGCGCGCGAAGGTGGAGATCGAGAAACTGGGTGACCCGTTCGAGGCGGCGGTCGAACAGCGTCTCGTCCGCACGGGTGAACGGGAGAGTTTGAGCGAGGCCGGTGGCGGTTTCGACGAACACCAATTCTCCCCGGAGTTGGGCGGCCGGCTCCGCGATGCGACGGAGCGATAGGTAGGTTGCGAGCTGCGCAAAGTAGTGCGGGTAAGTCGCGCGGAGTTCGGGTTCCGGCACGGGCACGGCGCGAGTGAGGGTCTTGATCTCGCGGAGGACCGTGAGAGCCCCGAGGGTGATTTGTTGATCGATGCGTCCATTGATTCGGATCGTCCAACCGCGGTGAAAGATAGCCCCATCAATACTGACTTCAAATTGGGCATCGGGGTGCTCGGAGGTTGCTTGCGCCTGCATCTCGCGGTGCCAATGGCTGCCGAGTTGAGCCCGCCAAATGCCCGAAATGCCGTCGCCACCGTCACGGGGACCAATCGCGAAATCCGATAGTTCACCCACGCTGAGTTGAGCGGTGCGAGCGGTCAGGTCGAATTGCATCAAGTAAGACGAGAGGGAGGCGGTCGGACGGAGCGAGGCAGAGATCAGTCGACGAGAATGTCGGTGTGGCCTTTGAGGTACTCTTCCATCCGAGTCTGGAGGCGGGCGACGCCATCGCGGTCCAAGGTTTGCTCCGAGAGGGGGCGATTCAGCAAGGTGATGACGTTCGTGCGATCCTGTCGGGGCAGGGTGGGAAACCACTGCTGTTTGAGGGGGTAACCCTCATCACGAGCAAAGCAGTAAAAGCTTTTGAAGCCCACAATATCCGGCCGATCGGCCAGGCCGAAAGCGGCGAGCGCGGTGGTGATGAGGCGATCGACGACTTCCCGGCTTTCCTCGGGCACTGAGTTGCGGGCAATGAGGGAGGTGAAAGCGGAGGCGTGTTGCAGGCGAAAGTAGCGATAGCCGATGCCGGTGTGGCGGGTGAGCAGTCGCGCCTCTTTGACGAACCAGATTCCGGCATTTCCCGGATCTAAGGTGAGGGCGACGTGATCAAAAAGGTCGAGTGCGACATAGGACGGGGAAGGCTTGCGAGGCACCCGGTGCAGGATGCGCAGGTTACCGTGTTCGATCGAGAAGGCGGTAAAGGGCTGAAAAGTCTCCTTGGGGGATGCTTTTAGCAAAATGTGCGCTTCGGTGCTGATCGGGGGGCCGGCCACGGCTTATTTTGAAATTGAAGGAGCCCTGAGTTTGGGGGTCACCGGGGGCCAAGGGGGGACCACGGTGCCGCCGGAAATAATGAGTTTCATGGCCTCACCTACGCTCATTTCGAGCACCCGGACGACGTTTTCCGGATAAAAAATAAGGAATCCGGAAGTGGGGTTAGGGGTGGTTGGAATAAAAATCGTCCACAGCTCTTCGCCCGTGCGGGCCTGCACTTCGCCCTTGGCTCGGTTGGTAAGAAAACCGATCACGAAGGATCCCGGAGCGGGGTATTCGACCATGACTACTTTTTCGAAGACGTTGCGCTTCTGCGCGCTGAAGGTGTCGACGATCTGTTTCACCGTGCGGTAGACCGCGCCTACGCCGGGGATATTGTTGATGATGCGCTCGGTGAAACGGCCGAAGTAGGCAGATAGAAAGTAACGTGAGATGAGGCCGAGAAACGTGATCAAAAAGATCACGATGATGGTCGCGAGAACGTCCCAAACGAGATCGAGGCTGGGATGGTCCCGCAGAGGGGAGGGAACGGCGAAAAAGAAGATAGGTTTGAAGCCGCCACCGACTTTATCGACCAACCACTTAAAGACGACCCAAGTGACGGCAAGAGGCGCGAGTAACACCAAGCCTGATAAGAAGGCGTTACGAACGGAAGTGAACCGTGAAACAGGTTTGGGCGCGGGCGACATGACCGAGGAGCGTGCGAGTCACTCGCCCCGCCGCAAGTGCAAGAATGGAGTTTAAGGTCTGACTTCGTAAACTTCGACCAAAACGTCTCCGGTTGCTCCAGATTTGGAGTTCACGGTCAACGTATAGGCTCCAGCTGGCAGACTCATGAGGAGAGCGCGGTTACCATCGACGCGACTGAATGGCAGAGATGCGTCAATGGGGAATGCCCCGACCGCCGCGGAAATTTTTTGGACGCGATCATGATAACGCGATTCGGGAGTCGTGCCGTCATCGAAAACAATTTGGGTAAACCCGAGGCCGACTGCATTTCCTGTTTTGACGGACCGAAGAGCCATTTCGGGATCCGCCAAGGGCTGCTCGACTCCATAAGGCGCGAGACCGGGGCCGACCACGCGGATTAATATCTCCTGCCCCAGAAAAGAACCGCCAATTGGGGGCTCAATCACGAATCCGAAGGTGGCGGTCGCGGCGTTAGCGGTGAGCTTAACGCGGGTGGATAGATTGATGAGCCGGTGCTGGTCGGCTATTCCGACGTGCAGGTTGAGGGCGCGCGTGACGGGAAATTCGGAGTGGCCCTGAATGCGAGCATAGTAGCGACCGTTGTCATGAGAGGAAACGTCATCCAGCACGAGTTCGGGTTGACTGGAGGCGAGAAGAGTGCCGTCGCGATACCAATCGACTTGAGTGATTTGACCAAAACCTGCGGAAGGTCGGAGTATAACTTCGGCGCCCGGCGCCACGATGGTTGCCGGTGGCAGGTAGGTAAATTGTGAGCCGAAGACAACGGCGGACGCTCCGAGTTCAAACACGTGTTGGGTGTGATCCCGAATGCCAAGTTCGACCACTTCGATCGCATCGTGAGAGGGGAACGCCGGGGGCGTGGCTGCAATCGTTGGTTGGCCGAGGACCGGGCCCGCTGAGGCGAGAATGGCGACCACGAAGGCGTTGTTTAGTGAGCTCATGAGATTATAGACTAGCGCCGAGACTAGTCCGGCGGCTGCGCTTGCTCGGGAGGATCGAATACCGTGTAAATTTCGAGAAGCACCTCTCCGGATTGGCCGGATGCGGAGGTGACGGCGGCGGTGTAAGATCCCGCCGGCAAATAAGCGATTTTACTCACGCTGGATGACGGCGCATCACCTCGGCTAGGATCGTTGAGCGGAAAAGCTCCGACGTGTTGAGCCACAAGATCGATAAAGTCGTGGTAGCGAGACTCGGGGGTCGATCCGTCCGAATAGACTCTATCCTCAAAAACTTGTTGGGGGGTGATTTCCACTCCCTCGGAGTTGAAGATTCTCAGCTGTGGGTTGGGCAAGGGATCGCCGATTCCGAATTTGGCGAGCTCTGGGCCCACGGCGCGGAACAAGACCATCCGGTGATCAAAAAACGAACGCTCTCGAGCAATCACGAAGCCGGAGACTAATGGGGGAGATTCCTCGGTCAGACGGAAACGAGAAGACAGATTGAGTAGCGAATTCTGCCGAAAATGCCCGGTGATGATTTCGACGCCATGGGTCCATTGGGTTTGACCATCGAGTTTTAGACGGGCCGCGAAGTGATGATGAAATTCATCCGGAATCTCTCCAACGGAGTAGACTTGCTCACCGACGGAGACAATTTGGTCGCCCTGAAACCACTCAATATCGGTCGCGGCGGAAAAGGGTTCGCCGAGTTCCAGACGGAGCGCCGAGCCCGGAATGATCTGCACGGGTGGTGGCGGGATAATGTAATCGAGATGCTGTTGCAGGGTAATCGTGATTGTGCGTTGGGAGGTGGCGCCGAAAGGACCAAGGTCGACGGAATCTGATTGCCCGAGACAGCTCGCGGTAGTCAGGACGAGGCAGAGTAATGTGGAGGTTGATTGGTGCACTCGATTGACGGGAGCGGGCTGGTTGAACGCGTCAGTTCGTGTCGTATTCACAGTCCGATAGAATAGACTTCGACGAGAACTTCACCGGTTTGGCCGCCGGCGGAGGTGACGACAACGGTGTAGGTTCCGGAAGATAGCGTCACTAGATCGGAGTATTCGGTGATGGGGGGGGATTCTTGGCTGAGAACAGGAACGGCAAAGGCGCCGGCAGCGACGGCAGCGGATGACACCGTATCGTAGTAGCGTGATTCCGGGGTGGTGCCGTCGTCGTAGATGACGGTGGGGAAAACGTGGATCGGCGTGACATCGTTGCCGGCCGAATCGAAGATGCGGAGAATAGGGTCAGGCAATGGGTTGGTGATATCAAATTGAGCGAGGGTTTCGCCGACGGCGCGGATGAGGAGACCTTTGCCGAGGTTTTCGGACGTAATTTTTTGAGGGATGGAAAAGCCGACGACGACTTGGGGATTGGCCGGGGAGATGGTGGCTCGGGTGGAGATATTGACGAGGGGATGGTTGATTCCCGGGTGCACCAGAATATGGGCGAAAACGGTGCCAGTGGTGGTGCCATCGCCGGTGAAAGTGGCGCGGTAGCTGGCGGAGTCGGCGGTGGTGACGGCGGGAAGGACGAGGCTAGGCGGAGGCGCGGTGGCGGAGTTGGCGAGAGGCGAGCCGTTTTTATACCACTGCACATTACTGATGGTGGTCCATTTCGTGGAGAGAGGACGAAGGGTGAGCGTGGTGCCGGGATTGATCGCCAGGGGCGGCATGGGCACGGGGAGGGCGAGCGGGTTGGGTTCGTCGAGCTCGATGACGGTTGCCAGGGTGACTCCGAGGGGGGCGAATTCGGGAACTGGATTGATGCTCTCCAGTGCGATGACTGGAATCATATTGACGGTTTCAACGACTGGCTCGGGCGGAGAAACGACGAGGGTATCATTGGTTCCTTGGGCCAGAAGCCCCAGAACGGTCAACGGGGCGAGGAGGAGAACTCGAAGCAGGAGCGGTGCTTTCATGATCAGGTCGGTTGAGACCGAAACTATCATGAAAAGATCCTCAATGTCGCGCTTAAGCGGTTAATTCTTCCAGTTGAAAACCGGTTTGATCAGGAGGGGCGCCAGCAGATCCAGCGCGCGTTTCTCGGCGGCGCGCATGCGGCGTTTTTTGGTGGGCTCGAGGTCATCGTAGCCGGCGAGGTGCAACCAGCCGTGCACGACGTAGAGGGTGAGTTCGGTGCTGAAGTCGTGGCCGTGCCGGGCGGCGAAGGTTTGAGCGGTGTCGGCCGAGACACAGATTTCGCCGGCGGTGCCAAAGGCGGGCTCGCCTTCGAAGGTGATGACGTCGGTGGTGGTGGGGTCGTCGAGAAACTGGGCGTGGAGATCGGCGATGGCTTGGTCGTTCATCAGGGCGATGGAGAGTTCGCCGGCGGGCGGGCCATCCAGAAACCGGCCACAAGCGGCATCGAGAGAGTGGATCGCCTGAATCAGCGCCCCCCGGTCGACGTGGAGGCGGGGGTGGGCGTTGTTGATGGAGATTTCGCGGGACACGGTGATGGGCGGCGAAGGCGGGGGCGTTTACGCTTTTTCGATTTGCTTGGTTTCGTTCCTCACTCCGGCGGGGTAGGCGACGCGGGAATGGAGCATATTAAGGAGCGTGAAGCTGAAGCTATTCTTAATGAGCGTGACCTCGGCAAAAGTGAGAGGGGACTCATCGAGCTGCCCATCGGCGATATGATCGGCGACGATTTTATCGATGAGTTGCGCCAGTCCTTGCGGGGTGACTTTGGGTAGTGAGCGGGAGGCGGCTTCACAACTATCCGCGAGTAAGATGATGGCGCTTTCTTTGAATTGAGGTCGAGGGCCGTCGTAGCGGTAAGTGCTCTCACTCACAGGCACGGGATCGAGCCCGGGCAGGCTGGGCGTATTTACGTCGCGAATCGGGGGAATGCCGGAACGAATAAGTTGCTCGGGGGATTGGAAAGGCGCGGCGGTGGCATTGGCGGCGTTTTTGAAAGCACCGACGGCCTGGAAAAAGAAATAGCGAATGAGGCCCGTGCCGTGGTGTTGGCGGATCACGTTGATGACTACGCGGGGCAGGTGGTATTGGAGGGCGAGATCAACGCCCTCCTTCACGTGACTCTTGATGATCAAGGCGGAGAGAGAGGGGTTGTTGAAGTCATGAGGGTTCACGCCTTCCCGCTGGTTTTCGGTAAAGTATTCCGGTTTTACCATCTTTCCGATGTCGTGGAACAGCGCGCAAACTCGGGCCCGCAGGGCGTTGGCCCCGATGGCGTCGGAAGCGTTTTCGGCGAGCTGAGCAACGACCAAGGAATGGTGGTAGGTGCCGGGCGCCTCCATCTGCATGCGGCGCAGGAGCGGATGGTTGTAATCAGTGAGCTCGATGAGCGTGATGTCGGTGGTTCGCTTGAACAGAGATTCGATCAAGGGAAGAATGCCAACGGCAACGACTCCGGTGATGATACCGGTCGCGAGACCGGCGCCCATTTGTTGCAGCACACTGACGGGCGGGAGCTGGTCGACGATCCCAATCAGAAGAGCGAACGTCGCGACGACCACCCCGCCGAGCGAAGTGGCGCGGACGATCGAGCCGCGGCGGCGTTGGTCGCGAGCACTTAGAATGGCGACCATGGACGCGAGGAAAGTGAGCACGAGCAGGTCGAGCCGATTGCCGTAGATGACGCCGGTGAAAATGGAGATCAGCAGAGCCATAAACACCGCTGATCCGGCATCGACCAGCAGGACGACAATGATTGGGGCGAGGGCGGTAGGCGCGATGTAGGGCAGGAGGGCGGCGGCGCTGGAATGGTGGACAAAGAAAGGGAGGGCACCCAGTTCGTAACTGCCCCGAACGGCGGCGAGATTAAACACGACCACCAAGGCGAGGAGACCGAGGCGGCTGTTACTCTTCAGGGTTTCGCGGTCTTCGAGGCGGATGTAAATGGAACAAGCGAAGACCATCGCGAGCACGAGGAGCACCCGGCCGAAGAGTTGGAGTCTTTCATCCACGACGGCGGCGCCGGACTCGAGCACTTCTTTGCGATGGGCGACGAGCATTTCGTATTGCTCGGGGGTGACGCGGGTGCCGGGCTCGATGATGGTCTCTCCCCGTTGCACGCGAACGACGACAGCTTTGAGATCGGCGAGGGCCTGCTGCTGGAGCAGTTTGGTGGCCGTCAGGTCGTAAATAAGATTGGGCGTGACGCCGTTGCGAAAGATACGGAAAAGCGCGAGAGTGGTGGGGCGGCCGACACCTTCGGCCGCCAAATTAATCCGAAGCAGGGTCAGGGCTTCTTCGATTGATTCGACGGCTTGGTTGGAGACTTGTTCGGCCTTGGATATCTGGAAGACGGTGATGTCGCTCGAGCCGGTGGTGGCGGAGAGAATGTTGCCGTCATGAACGCCTTGTGCATAGATCTCGCCGAGTGCGAGTAGGGCATTTTCGACGAGGGCGTAGCGCTGGGATGCATCACCGAGGAAGAGGAGGGCCCGAAGATCTTCGACGGTGCTGCGGTAGGGGCCATTGCGATTGAACTCGGTCGTGATGAGCTCGAGTTGTTCGTGGGCGGCGGGGGTCGAGGCGGCATCGGCGGGAAATACTTGTTCGAATCTTTCGAACGCGACGAGCAGTTCCTTGATGTTGGTTTCGAAGAGGCGCAGGGGCTCGAAGGCGAGGCTGTAGACGGGCGGGACGCGGTCGCGGATTTGTTCGCGTTGGATACGAGTGAGCTCCTCGCTTTCGAAGCTAAAATCGGCATTGGCCACGATACGGATGGAGGCCGACTGATTGGCCAAAACCGGCACATCCAAAGAGTTCACCCCGACAAAGCTGATCAATACGATGGCGGCGACCGTGGCGACGAAGATTAACGCGGCCACGGAGGGGCTCTCCTCCAGAAACTTAACGAGACCGGGAGGGGCTTCACGCTTGCGCACGCGGCGCGGTTTTCTACCGCGGATCAGTTTAAATTTGGAGAAAAGGGCCAAAACTAAGGGAGGGGGTAAACGGTCAGACGCACGAAGGGGAGTCTGGGTTCATAGGATTTTTGTGAAAATCGTAGGCTTCGATGATTCGCCGGACGATCGGATGACGCACGACATCGGCGCTGGAGAACTGATGAAAAGAAACGCCTTCCACCGATTGCAGGATTTGTTGCACCTCAGTCAGGCCGGATATTTTGGAGCGAGGCAGGTCGACTTGGGTGGTGTCTCCGGTGATAATCATGCGAGAATCTTGGCCTAAACGAGTGAGAAACATCATCATTTGCTCCGAAGTTGTGTTTTGAGCCTCGTCGAGAATGACGTAAGCGTTGGAGAGCGTGCGACCGCGCATGTAGGCTAGGGGCGCGATCTCGATGATACCGCGCTCGGTGAAGTGTTCGACGTCTGCATGCGGAAGCATGTCGGCCATGGCGTCGTAGAGAGGGCGGAGGTAGGGGAGGATTTTCTCCCGCAGATCACCGGGGAGGAAGCCGAGGGCTTCACCGGCTTCGACCGCCGGGCGAGTCAAAATGATGCGTTCGACTTCGTTGCGCAGGAGAGCTGAAATGGCGTGGGCGACCGCGAGGTAGGTTTTGCCTGTGCCGGCGGGGCCGGTCCCGAAAACGACGGGGCAGCGTTGCAGCGACTGGACGTAGAGTTTTTGGCCCAAGGTTTTCGGCACAATGGATTTGCGCCGGGTCTTGATTACGACGGGTTCGGCAAAAAGTTCGCTCAGTTGTTCGGATTGGCCGCGGGCGATCATATCCACGAAGCGGCGAAAGTCGGGTGAGTGAATCGCCACGCCTTGAGCGCGGGCTTGATCGAGGAAACCAAAGAGGGACTCGACCTTGGCGATTGATTCCGACGGACCGTCCACTTTCAGCCACTCATCGCGGGTGGTGAGACGGAGACCCAGTGCGGCCTCGGCGTAGGTGAGGTTCTCAGTTTTGCCGCCGTAAAGCTGGTTGAGGTGGCGAGCGTTGGAAAAATGAAGGGTCTTGGCAGCCATACGAAACCGAACAAATGCGACGAACGAAGGGCGGGTTCAAGATCAAGCCGAAGGGGCGAGATCCCGGGCAGTTTTAGCGAGTTTGGCCCAAGTTGATTCCAAGGCTTGGGGGAGGGTGCGAGTCTGGCCGAGCACGGGCATGAAGTTGGTGTCGCCATTCCAGCGAGGCACGACGTGACCGTGAAGGTGGGCGATACTGCCGCCGGCCGCGGAACCGAGGTTAAATCCGACATTAAATCCGTCGGGTTTGAGCGCGGTTTTGACCACTTTCTTGCCGAAGGTAATGATGGTCATGAGGTCGGCCGATTCGGCGGCGGTGAGCTCTTCGAGGTCGCTGACTTCGCGAAATGGAATCGCGAGGAGATGGCCCGGATTGTAGGGGAAGCGGTTTAGCATCAAATACGATAAGGGAGAACGATGAACGATCAGGGCAGCGCGATCATCCCCCGAAGCCGGGAGCTCGGTAAAAGGTCGATCGGTTTGCGGAAACCGAGGCGCTTCGATGTATTCCATGCGCCAATAAGCGTGCAGTTGATCCATAGGTGCGAGGGGGAGTGAAAAGAGCGTCTGGGCTGATGTCAAAGCCGCTAACGAGGACAATTTTTCGCCATAAAAAGGCGTTGGTTTGGCGAGACGGACTGAAGAAAATTAAAGCTCGAATCTTGCCAGCTCGGCCAGGGACGTGTCGTTTTCGCTCACGTGAATGTTAATAATGCAAATCGTCGTGTCGTGATCACAGGACTCGGAGCGGTCACTCCGCTCGGTCTTTCTGCGCCGGAAACGTGGGCAGGGTTGAAGGCCGGTCGTTCGGGGATCGGTCCGATCACCCGCTTTGATGCCGAACTTTGCGCGGCGAAGATTGCCGGCGAGGTGAAAGGATTCGAACCCACCTCGGATTTAGCAGTGCCCCTCAAACCATTCGGCGACGAGAAGGCCGCCCTGACGGCGGTGTTTAGCCGGAAAGACGCCAAGAAGTTTGGCCGATTCGCGCATTTGGGGGCGACGGCGGCGGTTGAGGCTTACATCGATGCCGGGCTGGACGCGCAGCGAGCTGAGTTGGATTCCAATCGCATGGGGGTGAATTTGGGCGTGGGGCTCGGGGGATTGCCGGAGATCGAAGCGACGCAGGAGACGTGGCGCACGGGTGGGTTTCGAAAGATCTCGCCGTTTTTTATCTTTCAGATCGCGCCCAATTTGTTGGCGGGTCAGGTCAGTCTCTTGCTGAATTTGAGGGGGCCTAATATGGCGGTGGCGTCGGCTTGTGCGACTTCGGGACACTCGGTGGGGGAAGCGGCCTCGGCGATTGCGCGAGGTGATGTTGATGTGATGGTGGCAGGTGGAGCGGAGTCGACGGTGACCCCCCTGGCGGTGGGCGCGTTTGCGCAAATGCGGGCACTTTCGACGCGCAACGATGATCCCGAGAGGGCGTCGCGGCCGTACGATGCTAATCGGGATGGATTTGTGCTCTCCGAAGGGGCAATTGTCTTTGTCTTGGAGGAGCTGGAACATGCGCGGAACCGCGGAGCGCGAATCTATGCGGAATTGACCGGTTACGGGGCATCAGCGGATGCCTTTCACCTGTCCTCACTTTCGCCGGGAGGGGAAGGGTCGCAGCGTTCGATGCGGGCGGCACTGGCCTCGGCGGGTGTCGGACCCGAAGCGATCGACTTTGTGGCAGCGCACGCGACTTCGACTCCCGGAGGGGACGGCGAAGAAGCGGCAGCGATCGCGGAGGTGTTTGCAGATCAGAAGAGCCGACTCAATGTCAGTGCGGTAAAGTCCATGACGGGACACCTTCTGGGGGGAGCTGGATCGATGGGGGCGTTTACGGCAATTAAGGCGATCGAGACGGGCATCATCTCGCCTTCGATTAACATTGAAAACCTCGATCCGCAAGTCGAAGCGACGGGGCTCGATGTGACTCCAAATGTGGCGGTGAAAAAGACCGTGCGAGGCGCCTTGGCGAACAGTTTTGGCTTCGGCGGAACAAATGCGTCGCTGGTCTTTCAGGCTTTAGACTAATCGCTTTTCCGACGTTGAAAAATGCTGGATCCAAGTTCGATACCGAAGTTTGTCACCGATCGAGTGACCAACAGAAGAGGGAATTGCGGGGGAGGGTGGGTCGGTTGGGGGAGTTTTGGCTGGCGCGGGAGGAGGGCGAATGTTCAACCTGCGAGGGCTTATGGTGAAATCCTTTTGGAAGCGAACGACGGCAGAACTGACCTTGCCCTTTTGGTTGGCGATTTTGTTGGGGGCGGCGTTTATGGCGTTTACGGCGTGGGACCACTCTCATTGGTGGATCAATCGCGAGGACTATGGTTTCGGTTGGTTGGTGCCAATTTTCGTGATCTATGTGGTGCATGATCGTTGGGCTCGGATTACGGCGGCGGCGGCGGATTGTCGGGGTGCTCAAAGCCCGCGGGTGACGGGTTGGAAGCGATGGAGTCTGGGGACTCTGGTGGCGGGGGCTATGCTGGGGGGCGCGCTGATGTTTTTATTGGGAGCGTTTTATCGGGCGGGCGCGGGCCCTTCCCATCCGGGTTCCTTAGCATTGGCGATGGGCACCGCCGGCATCTTTTTGCCGTTGCTGTTTGTCAATGCGCCGGAGGCGGAGACCGACCGTCCGGTGGGGTTTTTTGAGGACGCCCGGGTTAAGTTGGTGAGCCTTTTCGTGTTCCCCGCGTTGGTCTGGTTGGTGTCGGCGCCAATGGTGTCGGTGATCGAGAATCAGCTCAGTTTGTTCCTGCTCAATAAGGTGATCACAGTGGTGTTCTTCTGCTTTGATCTCCTGGGGCTGCCATTGCAACAAGAAGGGAACGTACTGGTGCTGCCTCCGCTGGAAAATGGCGAAGACAATCGGGTCGGCGTGGAACAGGCCTGTTCGGGGATTCGATCGCTGACGGCCTGTTTGTTTGCCGGATCATTCCTTGCGGCCGTGTTTTTGGATAAGCTGTGGAAGAAGGTTTCACTGGTGATGGCCGCGATGTTTTTTGCGTTTTTGACCAACCTGATTCGCAGCATGTTTCTTACCGGTTGGGCCTACAAGTATGGTCACGAGGCGATCGAAGGCACGGTGCACGATATGGCGGGTTTTTCAGTATTGGGGCTCACGGTCGTGGGGCTCTTATTGCTGCTGCCGCTTTTTCAGCTGCAGTGGAATTTTGCTTCCGATGATAATTGGGATGACCCGAATGATGACGCCAACGACGGTGAGAATCGGGTGACCTGATGGTAACCTTTTTGAAGAGACACTGGTGGTGGATCGCGGGTGGATTACTCGCGGCTTTCAAAGTGTCGCTGCTGCGCAGTCAGCATATTTATGCCTTGGGCGGAGCGGTGCATGACGACCGGTTGTTTATGAAACTGGCGGGCCACATAGCCCGAGGCGAATGGCTGGGGCCTTACGATCAATTTACGTTGGCGAAGGGGCCGGTGTATTCGATGTTCATCGCGGCCAATTTTTGGCTGGGTATGCCGCTGGCCTTGATGCAGCAGCTTTTTTATGTCGCGGCTGCTGCGATCGTGATTTGGGCGTTGGCACCGGTGGTAAAGTCGGGTGGGGCGCGATTGGGGATGTTCGCGTTTTTGGTCTACAATCCGTTGACTTACGAAGGGGAGGCGATGACGCGAATTTTGCGTCAGCACATGACCATCCCGCTGGGCTTAATTATCGCGGCTGGTGTGATTGCCTTGGTGACTCGGCGGTGGGAATCGTGGCAGGTGCGGGGGCCGTGGGCGGTGGGCACGGGACTCGCGTTGGGACTTTTTTGGAATACGCGGGAAGAGGGCGTTTGGATCCTGCCGATGCTGGGCATGGTGGGGTTGGCTTGGGCGGTGGAAGCGGGGCTTCGGAGTGGGAAAGAGTTACGGAATATAGCGGTGCTGGTGGGGCTGGTGATGGTATCCGCTTGGGGGCCGACCCTGGGGATCAGCGCGATGAACAAGATGCACTATGGGTGGTTCGGCGCAGTCGAGTTTCGGGCAAGTGAGTTCAAAGATGCTTACGGGGCACTGACGCGGGTGACGGTGGGACCGAATTTGCCGAGGGTTCCCGTTTCGCGGGAGGCGCGGTTGGCGATCTATGAGGTGAGTCCGACTTTTGCGGAATTGAAGCCCTATTTGGAAGCGGGAGGGGTGGCATCGAAGTGGTTTGAGCGAGACCAGTATCCAGTGGAGGAGGGGCAATACATGGCGGGCTGGTTTATGTGGGCGTTGCGTGATGCAATTACCGCCGCGGGGCGTGGAACGACGCCCCAAGGGTTCATGGATTTTTGCGAGCAAGTGGCGGCGGAGGTGAACGCGGCTTGCGAGGCTGGCCGGATTGAATCAACCGGAAAACGATCAGGGTTCCTTTCTCGTTGGCATCCGGATTATGGCACGCGGATGAAGACGGAGTGGGGCCCCTACTTGAAGGAGGCACTTTACAAAAAGGGATTCGAAACGATCGTGCCGGCGAGTGACGGCACCGATGATGACATCCGTTTTTTTGTCGATCTCTCTTACGACAATTTGAGTCCCTCGACGCGGGCGACCTATTTCCATAAACCGGATCAGATTCAGCTCAACGCGTTCAAGCTGACGCTACTGCGTGACATCTCCGATGCCCTACGGGGAAAGTTTTTCGTCGTCTTCTGGATCGGTGGCTTGGTCGTGATCGGGCGAGTGGGGCAGTTGGTAATCCAACGAAAGTGGTCGTGGGATTGCTGGTTAAGTTTGGCGGTTTGGGGAACCGCGTTGGCGGGGATCACCGTTAATTTCTTGGTGCACATTATGGCGTTCGATAACCTGGCGCCGCTGGCATTTTCACCGACTTACCCGTTGGTGCAGTTGGCCGCGATCTTGGGGTTGATTGACGGGTGGAAAGGATGGATCCAGCCGGACTGGCCGCGAATTGGTGGGATGGCGCTGATCAAGCGGTGGTTGAAAAAAGACTTCACGCAAACGGCCGACTCTTGACGAGCCGACCGGTGGGGGAAGATGGACTTAAATTACCGAATTAGTCTTCGGGTAAAACGATGAACTGAAAGGCATCGTCTTCGTCGAGATACTGGCGAGCGAGTTCGTTGATTTCATCCACGGTGATTGATTCGTAGTCGGCTTGGCGGGAACGGGCCCAGTCCAATCGTTGGGGGAATTCTTGGACACTCGCGAGGACGGCGCCGAGCCAGTAACCATTACTGCGAACACTTTCCTTCAAGCTGGTGAGGATAGGTTGAATGGCGCGATCCAGTTCATCTTCGCTGATACCCTGGCGGGAAAGATCGTGGGCGAGTTGGCGCGTGACCTTGGCGATCTCTTTGGCATCGGGTGGGTCGACTTCAACGCGGGCGTTGATCGAGCCGTAGCCATCGAAAGTGTCACTGGTGTTACTACCAGCGCCGGGGCTGTAAGCTCCGCCTAACTCCTCGCGAATCTTGAGGCGGAGACGATCGTTGAAGACCTGGGCCAGCACGCTGAGACGCCGAGAGAGGGGCGCGTCTTTACCATCGGTGGTGGGCCAATAAATCGAGACAATACCCTTCGAGATTTCAGTCGGAACGGTGAAGGATTTGTCGAAGGCTTGGGCGGGGAATGAAACTTTGCGGGCTTTATCTGAATCCGGTTTGGCGCGGCGAGGAGGTAAGGCACCGAAGGTTTGAGCGACGGCGGCAATGGTTTCTTCGACGTCCAGGTCGCCGACGATACCGATTTCGATAGGGCCACTGGCCAGGTGAGGCTGGATCCAGTCGCGGACCTCAGCGAGGGTGCGCTGTTCGAGGGTCTCGGCCGAAGGAAGCCCGAATCGGATGTCTCCATTGGCCAGGAGGCGCGGCACCACGGTCTGGAGGGGGCCTTGCGGCTGATGCGCGAGCCGGGTGAAGTGTTGGATGATCGCCTTTTTCATCTGTCGCTCGGCTTCGGGACGATACCCCGGATCGACGACAAATGCGGCGGCGAGTTGAAGTTGAAGGAGCAGGTCGTCGGGCGTGGTGCCACCGGAGAAGGAGAAGGCGTCCTCACCCACGCCGAACCCGACGCCAACGTTGCGGCCGGCGAGAATGCGTCGAAGATCATCGGCAGAGTGTTTCCCCAGACCGCCGGCGGTGAAGGTGCTGTTGGCAAAAACGCTGATACCCTCTTTATCTCCGGGTTCGGAGAGAAGGCCGGAGCCGATACGAATGGAGATTCCAATACTCTCGGCGGAGAAGTCGGTCTTCTTGATATTCAGGCGAACGCGATTGGAAAATTCGATCATCGTGAGATCTAGATCTTCGACCTCGGTGCGCTTGAAGATTGATCCGGGGGAGCCGAAGTCAGTGTAGCCAAAGGGTTCTTCTTTGATTTTGGCCGGGGCCTCCAATGTGACGGCTTGAGCCGAACGGAACAGCGCGGCGATGGCCGCTTCGGGTTCGGCCGGTTGATCGCGGCCGGTATTACCGATCACGGTAACAAAACGGTGAGGGACATCCCACGCCTCGCGAAACGCTTCGACGCAGGCCTCGACGGTGACCTCTGCGAGCGCGGGCATGAAGAGCTCGTAGTTGGTCTGCGGGGTCGTGAAGACGTCTTCGTCGGCGATGGAGGAGAGAATGCCCATCGCGAGACCAGAGGACTGGCGGGTGCCCGCGCGTTTGACGGATTGTTCCAGACCATTGCGCATGCCGGCGATGACCTCGCGTAGTTCGGGCCGTTGGAAGCCGAATTGCAGGGCGCGGCGAAGTTCGTTTTCGGCGACCGGAAGGGCGGCCTGCCACTGATTGACTTGGGTGCTCAGCTCGATGGTGGAGTTGCGGGCGATATCGTAAACGACGCCGGCATTGGCGCGACCGCTGGAAAAAGAGGAGTTCTCTTTTTTAGCGAGTTCAGAGAGGCGGCGGTTGAGCATCGCAAAGGCAAGATTGCGCGGCAGGTGCTTCACGCGGTTTTCGAGGGTATCGGGCTCTTCGGCATAGGGAGTGAGCGTTTGGATACCGACGGTCACGCCGCCAGCTTCGGCCTCGTGGTGATGGAGCACGCTGAGCCCCTGGGCGATTTCCACCTGATCGAGGGGAGGGTCGTTACGAGCGGGACCTCTTGCGGATAGAGTTGCGAAACGACCGGTGATTTTTTTTTCGAGTTCATCGAGATCGAAATCCCCTACGGCGACGATGGCCATACGTTCGGGGCGATACCACGTGTTGTAGTAGTCTATGAAGGCTTCGCGGGGAGCCGTGGTGAGGATCTCTTCGGTGCCGATGGGCAACCGATTGAGAATGCGGGTGGCAGGGAAGAAGAACTCCATCTCTGCGAGGAACGAGCGCCATTCGACGGAATCGCGGCTTCGTTTTTCGCTAAGAATAATACCGCGCTCGCGATCGATTTCCTCGGTGAGTAACAGTAAGTTGTCGGAGTAGTCGTGCAAGACCTGGAGGCCCTCGTCGAGGTGTTCCGACTTGGCGTCGGGCAGGTCAATCATGTAGACGGTGCGGTCGAAGGAGGTGAAGGCGTTGGTGTCGCCGCCGAAGCTCATGCCCATGCGTTGGAAGAATTCGATCAAGGTGCCCGGCTCGTAGTTTTCACTGCCGTTGAAGGCCATGTGTTCGAGGAAATGGGCCAGACCGCGTTGGTCGGCGTTTTCCTGTAATGAACCGGATTCGACGAGCAGTCTCAGGGCGACGCGTTCTCTCGGTTCGCGGTTGGTCTTGAGGGCGTAGCGGAGGCCGTTGGGCAGCACGCCATAGCGCACGGACTCATCGACCGGCACATCACTGGTTGCGTGGATGAATTCGGCCTCAGCGATCGGCGCGAGAAGCAGCGCCAAAAAAGTGGCAAAGAGGGGAGGGAAACGAAAAAGTGGTCGAGATGCAGCGGAGAGCATAAGGGGGGATAACATGCCGCAGAATGCCGAAACGCCAAATTAATGTTTTGAGCGCGGCTGACTTTTGCTGATTCCTCGGGCGATTGCTCATGGTGCTTTGGTTTTATAGATTAGTTTTTCTACCGGTTCTGCTGGTTATGGCTCCCTACTACTTGTGGCGGATGCGTAAGCGCGGGGGCTATCGGGAGGGTTTCGAGAACCGATGGGGGGCGATGCCTTTGCTCCCGGCCAAGCGATTGGGAGTCCGGCGTATTTGGCTACAGGCAGTGAGTGTGGGGGAGTTGTTGGCGATCGGGCCGCTGCTCAAATCGTTGCGTGAGCGGGCGGACACGGAGGTTTTTTTGACCACGACGACGAGCACTGGTTTCCGCGTGGCGAAGGAGCGGTATGCCGATCTGGTAATCGGGGTGGCGTATTTCCCGACGGATTTTTGGCCGTTCTCGGCTCGGGCGTGGCGACACGTGCAGGCGGACCTCGCGTTATTGATGGAAGGAGAGCGTTGGCCTGAGCACATTTACCAAGCCAAACTAAGAGGCGCTCGGGTGATGGCCGTGAATGCGCGGATGAGTGATCGAAGTTTTGGTCGCATGAAAAGAGTGCGATCCTTGGTTCCGACGATGATGGGTGGAATTGGCCGACTGTTGGCGGTGTCGAAGGAAGATGCGGCGCGGTTTGAGCAATTGGGATTTCCATCCAATCGAATCACGGTCGTCGGCAATTTGAAGGTGGATAACGAGATCATTGAGATTGATGAGACGGCAAAACAAGCGCTCCGGGCGGAACTCGGATTCAAAGCGGAAGACCAGATCTTGTTGGGATCCTCGTTGTGGGCCGGGGAGGAAGCGGTATTGATTCGGATTTGGCAGGAATTGAGAAGGAAAGGGGGGCGCGTCAAATTGTTGTTGGTGCCGCGTCACGCTGAGCGGAGGCAGGAAGTCGAAGCGATCGTGCAAAGCGCAGGGAGGGCTTACAATTTGCGATCACGTGGAGTGGCTTCGGGGGCGGTTGAAATTTCGATTGCCGATACCACGGGTGAGTTGCAACGCCTGACGCAGTTGGCGGAGGTCGTTTTTGTGGGGAAGAGTCTGCCGCCGCACCGCGAGGGGCAGACTCCGGTGGAGGCGGCGGGACTGGGCAAGGCGCTAGTCTTTGGCCCAGGAATGGGGAGTTTTCGGAGTATTGCCGCGGATTTGGTGATGGCGGGGGCGGCGATTCAGGTGCCGAGTATCGAGGCGTTGGGAGGAGAATTACTGAAACTGTTTTTAGACGAAAATCGGCGAAATGAGCTCGGGAAACAGGGAAGGATCTGGCATCGGGCTAGTCGAGGCGCGTTAAACCGCACGTTGGAGATTATTATTTCGGAGTTAAAAAAATAACAATCAGTAGTTTAGGTGATTTTCCAAAATGGGGTTGCTCGGTCATGGGGGAGTTCTAGGCTCCCACGTTTTTATGCAATCGCACGGCCCCAAGCGCGTCTATACCCCTCACTCGCTCGAATTCTGGTTTGAAAAACTGGCGGACGAATGGGAGCAAGATTTCACTGAAGATCAGTTGGAAGCGGGCCATCGACTCTATCGAGAAGGAGACGTGCGAGAGTTGGAATTGACCGATCAAGTCGCGATTGTACATCGGCGGGTAGAGAAAAAGGATGAGTATGCGGTGATCGAGTGGGGCAAAAATGGGCTCAACGTGCGTTCGTCATCGACGGACAAAGATGTGGCCAATGCTCTGGCGGTAGCGGGGCTCCACGAAATCGAGGAACTGGTGGCGGATGAAATTTCCCCGTTACCGAATGATCGGCCCACGGCCGCCGAAGCGGATGGGCATCGAGAGCGTAAGCAGAGTGATTTGAGTTCAAACGGTGCCGGTCAGGGAAGTCACGGTGTGACGACCGCCGTGCCGCTCCGGCGCACGGGAGCCCCGACCACGCGCGTGAGTTCGCGGACGCTGGTATTGATCTTCAAGACGCGAGTAGGGGGGGTGAGTTTCCGAGCTTATTGGCAGACGAAAAAGAAGGAGCGGATCTCGGCTTTAGGTGAGGCCGCGCATGCGAATGGGAACGGGCATGTCACTTCGGGGGAGCGTGCGAAATTAATCGGCCTCGCGGCGTATGCTCGTAAGGCGCACTTTCAGTATGCGAATGATACCGGGGTTTATCTCCTCTCAAACGTCGCCGAAATTCCCCGCTTTTTACAGGGCACGTTATCGGCTTGGCGGCGTTTGTTTCAGATCGAACTTGATCACAACGCGGCAAACCTCGTCAAAGGGACACGAACGATTCAGGTCGAAGCCTTGGCGGGGCATCGGGTTGGAGCAAACGGTGGACCGGGCGGTAGCAATCCCAGTGGCGCGCTAGATTTACGTTGGATTTTCAAAGCGGGCGAACAACTGCTGACGGATCAGGAAGTGCGATCGCTGTTAAAGCGGGGGACGTCGCCGACGATCTTGCCGAGCGTCGGCATTGTTGAATTACCAACCGAACAAATTGCGGCGATCGAGTCCTGGCGTAAGAATGTGGCGGATACGCACGCCGGGAGCGAACTATCGCCTTATCTGGTATTTTCCTTATTTGGCGATTTGCGGTTCAAGCTCACGATTTCACCGGAGTTGGCGGACTGGCGAGATCGCGTAGTGAAGCCGGCGCCGGTGAGTGCGGCGTTGCCGGAATTGTTGCGGCCTTATCAGCGGCGCGGGGTCGAGTGGCTGCATCGTTTGGCGGATGTGGGTTGTCATGGACTGCTCGCGGACGAGATGGGGTTGGGGAAGACTTTGCAGGTCCTCTCCTTGTTGGCGGCCCGCCCGATAGTTGGCACCGCGACTTTGATCGTGTGCCCGGCTTCCGTGGTGCCGGTTTGGTCGGAAGAAATAGCACGATTCTTCCCGAATCTCCGCACTGATGTGGTGAAGACGGGCCATGATTTCACGATGACGGCGGAGCCGTTGATTTGGCTGGCGAGTTATACGCAATTGCGGAAGCACAAGACGTTGTTGGGGAAAATCGAGTTTGGATACGCCGTGCTGGATGAAGGGCAGTTTATCAAGAATCCTGACGCTAAAGTGACCCGTGCGACATTTGCGATCAGAGCGAAGCATCGGGTGGTGCTGACGGGCACACCGTTGGAGAATCGCCAGTTGGATCTGTGGTCAATCTTCCGGTTTTTGTTGCCGGGGTTGTTGGGCTCGCGGACGAGTTTCGAGGCGCAACTCAACAGCGATCATGGTCGCACCGTGACTCGATTGCGGGCGCAGTTGGCGCCGTTTATCCTCCGGCGCACCAAGAGTGAAGTGGCGACGGAGTTGCCCCCGAAGGTCGAAATCGAGCTACACTGCCCGATGAGTGAAGTGCAGCGGATGGAGTATGCGAAGATTTGCAGCGAGGGACTGCGGCGACTCGGAGACGACGTGGGCGCGGCGATGCGCGAAAAGTCGTTCGGTTTTCTCGCGTTACTCACCCGGTTGCGCCAGGTTTGCTGCGACCCCGATATGTTGCCGTGGCGCCGGTCTCCGTTGGCGGACTCGGGTAAAATTGTCCTGTTAATCGAGAAATTGGCCGAGGTGATCGATAGCGGTCACAAAGTCGTGATCTTTTCGCAGTTTGTGATGTTACTCAATCGGGTAAAAACGGCTTTGACTGAACACTATCCCGACCTGCCACTTTATGAGCTTACGGGGATGACATTGGATCGGCAGAAACCCGTGCATGAGTTTCAGACAAGTGAAGGAGCGGGGGCGATGTTGGTCTCGCTCAAAGCGGCCGGCACCGGGATTACGCTGCATGCGGCGGACTATGTATTCTTGCTGGATCCGTGGTGGAATCCCGCCGTGGAAGCGCAGGCGGTGGATCGAGTGCATCGTATTGGTCAAACAAATACGGTCTTCGTTTACCGGATGGTGACGGCGGGAACGATTGAGGAACGGATTCAGGATCTCCAAGCCTCAAAGAAAGATTTGTTCGACCAGATCGTGGGGGGACTGGGAGGCGATCATGATTTGAGCCGACATTTCACCTCCTTGCAGGATTTGGTGACACTCACGCAAGATGCGACGGACAATGATTCTGACAACGGTGATGGAATCGATAGTGGTCGTGCGTGAATTCTCGGCCGAATCATGGTCCGGGGGAGCAGTGGGAGGGGGGGGAGGGAAGGCGACTGCGGCCAACTTTCGTTCCTCAGCGACTGGAAGGGCCCAGCTGGGGAGCGAGGTTCGTCCGTTGGTTTAAGGCGGTGCCGCCATTCCGGTGGGGGAATGACGGTGATTTGAAATCATTATCAAAGATTTGCGCCGACGTCGTTGCCGGTGGCGGCGAGGAGATAAAGTTGCGCCATGTTGCGCTGAGCGGCGGCACTCAAGTGCAGCGCTTCAACCTCGGCCAAGGTTTTCATGGCCTGCAATGCTTCCAGCGGAAGTCCTTGGTTCTCAAAAATACGTTCCTGACTTAAGCGGTAGGACAAACGCGCATGATCAACGGCCTGGCGTAATAATTCCAATTGTCGGCCGGAGGCACGATATTGGGTGAGGGCCAAGTTGACGTCGGCAATGATGTTGGCTTCAGCTTGGCTTTGCTGAGCCTGGGCTTCGCGCAACCACGACTTCTGTTGGGATTTTCTGGCCCAGCTGGCGAGTCCGAATCCTTCGACTTCCCAGTAAACGGCGACGGCTGATTCGCGACGGTCGGTGTAGGGCGAGACCGATCCGGAGACGCCACCCCTGTAACTGCCATCCGAATACGAGGCGCGAATTTTGGGGAGCAGAAGGCCCAGGCTTTGTTGCTGTTGGAGGGCTTCTTCCGCTTTCACCAGAGCGGAATAGCGGTCCAGTTCAGGATGGTTGGCCAAGGCCTGGCCGATCATAGCATCCAATTGCGGTTCACCTGAAATCAAACGCAATGGCACGATCATATCATCGATGGCTTGCAGTTCGGTTTGCTGGGTGAGGCGCAGGAGTTGAACGAGGCGGCCGGAGGCCGCCGCGGCCCGAATCCGAGCGGCTTCGAGGTCGTTTTGCTGAATGAGTGATTCAACGGCGGCCCGCGCGGAATCGGATTTCAGCCCCTCGCCAGCGGCGGCAAAATTGGCGGTGGTTTTGGCGAGACTATCGGCATTGGTGGTCGCTTCCCGAGCGATAATCATCAGGCGCTGGGACTGAACCAATTCGTAGTAGGCGGCGGCGACCTCGAGGGTGAGGTTATGGCGGGCCTTGGTTTCCTGTGCGCGGGCGGCCTGCAATTTCTGTCGGGCCACCAAGGGTTGAAACACCCCTTTGGCCAAATCCACTTCAAGGGAAAACCCGGGAGCAGGGGCGAGCCCGGATCCGACGGTGGCCAGTCCCAATCCACGAGAGGATGCGGTGCGATCTTCGGGCTGCACCAAACCATTGGTGCTTTGGAGCGGACCGGTTTGATCGGCGGAAGCAAAACCGGCTCGTACGGTAGGGAGCCATTGATACCAAGCGAGATTTTGGTCAATTTCGGCGCGCCGAACCCGCTCCAGTTGAATGGCCAGATCGGTGTTTTTTTCGTTCGCCAAACGCAGGGCACTGGTCAGGTCGATGCGTAATATTTCAGCCTGCAACGGGAGGAGAATCGCACTGATTAGTCCGATGATTACCAAGGCGAGAAAGGGGGATCGTAATGGGAGTCTCATAATGAACGTCGGTTGAGGTTCTTGTTACGCGGTGGCGACCGGGGCCTTCTTGATGAGGGCGAATACGCTCGGTATAAGGATGAGGGTCAGAACGGCGGAGACCGCCATTCCGCCGATGACGGCCCGGGCGAGTGGCACCATCGCTTCGTTGCCGGGGAGCAATGCGAAGGCGAATGGAGACAGGGAAGCGATCAAGGTGAGGGAAGTCATGATGATCGGGCGGAGACGAATCCGAGCGGCGGTGAAGGCGGCTTCAAAAGGAGTCTTACCTTGTTGGAGCTGTAGGTTGGCAAATTCGACCAGCAGAATACTGTTATTGACCACCACGCCGATGAGCATGAGAGCGCCCATGAGACTTTGGATATTCAGGTTGGTGCCGGTGAGAAATAACATCAGCACGGCCCCCGCCATGGCCAATGGAACGGCGAGCATGATGATCAACGGATCGATGAAGGATTTGAACTGAGCCATCAACACGAGGAACACCAAGACGCAGGCGACCAAGAGGCCAAATCCAATTTTGGAGATGCCTTCGCGCATGATCATGACGGGCCCTTGGAGGGAGACGGTGACACCGGGAGGGAGTTCGATTTCCGCGAGGCGATCCTCTACGTCGGCAACGACGGAACCGAGGTCACGGTCTTCGACATTGATGTAAACGTTGTTCACGCGGGAGATGTCGGCGTGAGCGATTTCAGCGGGAATGTTGACCCGTTTAATCGTCGCGATGCTCGAGATCGGGATGGTCGTGGGCCCCTCCGCCGTTTGAATCCGCAGCGGCAGATTGCGGAGTTCGTCGAGGGAATCGGCTTCGTTGTCCCCCAATTGCACGCCGATGAAGAAGTCGGTTCCGGACTTGGGGTCGACCCAGATCATGGATTGGTAACTGGCGCTCGAGCCGTAGGCGGTCAGCACGGTTTTGGCGACGTCTTCCTGACTGAGACCGTAGAGAGCGGCCTTGGTGCGATCCACTTCGATGTCGAGTTGCGGATAGTCGAGCATCTGGGCGATTTGAATATCCACCGCGCCCGGGATGCCCTGCATGGCGGCTTCGATGGTTTCGGCGGCGGCCCGGCCGGCGTCGAGCGAGCCGGTTTTGATTTCAATATCGATGGGACTGGGGGCGCCCTCGTTGAGGGCGGCATTCACGATACCGCCCGTGACGAAGAGGAATTTTTCCTGGGGGAATTCGGCGCCCCATTTGGCCCGCAAGTCTTTCACGTAGTCCAAAGTGCCGGTGGAGCGGCGTTCGTTGGTCAGATTTACAATGATGTAAGCAGTGTCGGGACCCGAGTTGGAACTGAGAATGGTCGAGAATCCGGCACCTTTACCGACCGGCATACCGATATTGGAAATGATGGTCTGAAGTTCGTCGGCCGGAATGGTCTCCTTGATGGAATCCTCAATCCGGGCGACGAGCTCTTCGGTCTTTTCGAGACGGGTGCCGGGGATGGTTTTGATCCGGACTTCGAAGGTGCCCGCATCGATGTCGGGAAACAGTTCGCTACCCAGGGCAGGAACCAGCAATAAACAACCGGCCGTGGCGCCGACGATGGCGGCGATGG